>Ga0307374_10000139_pt1 | contig 127782 bp, 131 predicted proteins | sample OX3MG_FD_202532 | JGI IMG/M metagenome (GOLD analysis project Ga0307374, IMG submission 202532) | Soil microbial communities from Risofladan, Vaasa, Finland - OX-3 | ecosystem: Environmental > Terrestrial > Soil > Coastal area > Acid sulfate soil | place: Finland: Risofladan, Vaasa...
CATCGCGTTGGAGATCGAGCTGCACACACCGGTGGCGATGGAGAAGGGCCTGCGGTTCGCAATTCGCGAAGGCGGACGCACCGTCGGCGCCGGCACCATCACCGAAATCCTTCAGTAAACGAAGTCATTCCATTCTGCGGAGGCCTGACGGGTCTCCGCAGAAGAAAGAAAACGAAGCAATGGTAGGACAAAGAATTCGCATTCGGTTGAAGGCTTACGACTACAGGGTGCTCGACACCTCGACGGGCGAGATCGTGGACACGGCCAAGCGCACGGGTGCGCAGGTTGCCGGGCCCATTCCTCTGCCCACGGTCAAGAACAAGTACTGCGTGCTGCGTTCGCCGCACGTCGACAAGAAGTCGCGAGAGGCATTTGAGATTCGCACGCACAAGCGGCTTATCGACATTCTTGAGCCCACCCAACAGACGGTGGATGCGCTCATGAAGCTCGATCTGCCGGCGGGCGTTGACGTCGAAATCAAGGCGTTCGAGAAGTAGGGATAAGCCGAAGGGGCCAGTAGGCCATCGGCGAAAACAGTCACCGGCAGTGCGCACGCTTGGGCGGCGCATGATGAGGGAGGAAGCAATGGCAGTAACAGGAATTTTGGGCAAGAAGATCGGCATGACGCAGGTATTCGATGAGAAGGGTGAGGTCCACCCTATCACCGTCCTGCAGGCTGGTCCCTGCGTGATTACGCAGCTTAAGACGGCCGCCAGGGATGGCTACGATGCGGCGCAGATCGGACTGGTTGAGTTCGTGAAGGCCTCGAAGGTTACGAAGCCGCGGGCGGGTCACTTCGCCAAGCAGGGCGTTGATCCGGTCAAGCTTGTGCGCGAGGTGGCGATCGAAGCCGCGTCTCCCGCAGCCGAAGGGGAAGAAGCCAGCGGTCATGTGAAGGCCGGTGATCGCGTGCTGGTCGACATCTTTTCCGACGCGAAATATGTTGATGTAGTCGGCACCAGCAAGGGTCGCGGATTCTCTGGCGTCATTCGCCGGCACAATTTTGCCGGTGGCCCCAAGTCACATGGGCACATGTTCCAGGTGCAGGGCTCGATCGGTGCGTCTTCGTATCCGTCTCGTGTCTTTCCCGGCCAGCGCATGCCCGGTCACTACGGAGTGGATCGCGTGACGGTGCGCAACCTTCGCATCCGGGGTATTGATCTTGAGGAGAATCTGCTCATGGTTGAGGGTGCGGTACCCGGTCCTCGCGACGGCTATGTGATGATCTCCAAGTCCAAGGCGCCGCCACGAGAGCGTCGCGGATTTGCAGGCGGTGGAACGGTTGATCCGCTGAAGGCTTCCAAGAGGGCTTCGGCCAAGAAGAAGTGACGCAGGCCGCGTCAGGCACACGCGCTTTGCGGCGCACGAAGATTAGAGCCTCAGCCGGATGGCTGTGGCTTGGAAGAGAAGACGATGGCAAACATTGATGTTTTAGATCTCGACGGAAAGAAGGTTGGCTCACTTGAGCTGGCCGATGAAGTCTTTGCGCCGAGTCAGATAAATGAAGCGCTGCTTTGGGAGGCGGTCAAGCATTATCGCGCCTCGCTGCGCCAGGGCACAGCGGCCACCAAGAATCGTAAGCTGGTCTCTGGTTCGGGCAAGAAGCTCTGGAAGCAGAAGGGCACCGGCCGGGCTCGTGTCGGCTCCGTGCGCTCGCCCCTGTGGCGTCACGGCGGAACGGTGCACGGACCTCAGCCGCGCTCTTACGACTATGCGTTCCCGCGCAAAAAGCTGCTCGGAGCACTGCGTGCCGCGCTTGCCGCCAAGCTGGCGGACGGAAAGCTGACTGTTGTCGAGAGTCTGGAGCTCAAGGAGCCCAAGACCAAGCTGTACCGCGCCGCCCTCGACAAGCTCGAGGCCAAGCGCACCACACTGCTGGTCGAGAGCGGCAAGGAGCTCAGCCCCAACGTTGTTCTTGGTGCACGCAATCTGCCCGGAGTCGAGCTGGTGCTTAATAACGAGGTCCATCCGTACGATCTGCTCCGTTATGAACGGGCGATCTTTTCGCGGCCGGCCATTGAGAGCCTGCAGGACTCGCTGAAGAAGACGGTCTCCAAGCGTAAGAAAGCGGAGGTGGCCTAATGCCGAACACGTATAACGTAATCCGTCGTCCGCTGATCACCGAAAAGGGTCTGGGGGTCAAGGAGACCGAAGGCACGCTGGTCTTCGAGGTTTCGCCCAAGGCCACCAAGACTGAGGTCAAGCAGGCTGTTGAGCTGCTCTTCAAGGTCAAGGTAGCTGCGGTCCGCACGTCCAACGTGGCCGGCAAAGAGCGCCGCAGAGGCAAGTTTACCGGCTATCGTCGCGACTGGAAGAAGGCGTATGTGCGCCTCAAGTCCGGCGAAAAGATGCCGGACTATGTGAACAATCTCTAAGCGGCGGTAATTCGCTGTTCAGGGATGGGCCAAGAGATTCAGGAGTCCGGCGAAGATTCGCCGGGCAGGAAGCGGGCGCAGTTGGCCCGCGGGTAGAGAGAAGATAACGATGCCGATTAAAACATATCGACCGATCACGCCGTCACTGCGGTTCAAGACCTCGCTGGTCAACGACGATATTACGACCGACAAGCCGTATAAGCCGCTGCTGGCGGTCAAGCAGCGTACGGGCGGACGCCGTAACGCAGGCGACATGACTATCCGTCACCACGGTGGCGGGCACAAGCAGAAGCTGCGCCTGATCGACTTCAAGCGCGACAAGTATGGGGTTCCGGGCCGGGTCGCTACCATTGAGTACGATCCCAACCGCTCGTCGCGCATCGCGCTCATCAGTTATGCCGACGGAGAGAAGCGCTACATTCTGCAGCCGGTCGGTCTCAAGGTCGGCCAGACTATCACCAGTGGCCCCGAGGCTGACATTCTGGTTGGCAATGCGCTGCCGCTGCGTAATATCCCCGCTGGCACCACGGTGCACAACGTTGAGCTGCGTCCCGGCAAGGGCGCGCAGATGGTGCGCTCGGCGGGCGCCAGCGCACAGCTGGTGGCCAAGGAAGGCGACTACGCGCTGCTCAAGTTGCCTTCGGGGGAAACCCGCAAGGTGCTGGTGGACTGCATGGCCACTATCGGACAGGTGGGCAACACCGACCACGAAAACGTTACGATCGGCAAGGCCGGACGCAACCGCTGGAAGGGTATTCGCCCCACCAACCGCGGCGTCTCCATGAACCCGGTCGATCACCCGCACGGCGGCGGCGAGGGCAAGACCTCCGGTGGACGTCACCCGGTCACTCCCTGGGGTCAGCCCACGCGCGGATACAAGACGCGCAACAACAAGCGGACCGATGTATTCATCGTGAACCGCCGGAAATCTAAGTAAGGCAGGAAACGGGGCGGGACAAGGTTCCCAGCGCCCCCGAGGAGAGATATGGCACGGTCGACGAAAAAGGGTCCCTTTATTGACGGACACCTGATGGGGAAAATCGAGACGCTCAACCTCGCGAACGATAAGAAGGTCGTTCGCACCTGGTCGCGCCGTTCCACGCTCCATCCGGACATGGTGGGCCACACCATCGCGGTACACAACGGGCGGAAATTTGTCCCGGTCTACGTGACGGAGAACATGGTGGGCCACAAGCTCGGCGAGTTCGCTGCAACCCGCACCTTCAAGGGCCATTCGGCAAAGTCCGAGTCGGGCGGGAAGGCCAGGTAAAACATCGGGAGCCCCTGATCGGGTTTCCCCGCGGGTTTCGTCGACGACGGGCCGCACAGATTGCGAGGACGGAAGGCAATGGCATTGGCAATGGAAACACGGGAATTTCGAGCGCAGGCGCGCTTCCAGCGCGTTTCGCCGCAAAAGGCACGGCTGGTGCTCGACCTAATCAAGGGCCGCAGTGTTGAAGAGGCGCTGACGACGGTGGCTTTCACCAAGAAGTCTGTAGCCCCCATGGTCGAGAAGGTGCTCCGCTCGGCACTGCAGAACGCGAACTATCTGAGCCAGGAGCGGGGTCTCGACGTGGACGTCGACAACCTCTACGTTAAGAGTGCGATTGCCAATGAAGGCCCTCGCATGAAGCGGATTCGTCCCGCCCCGATGGGTCGCGCCTTTCGTTATCAGCGTCGCATGTCACACATTTCCATCGCGCTGGCTGAGCGTACGGAGAGCGGTCTGGCGCATACGGTAACCGAGGAGTCAGCTGTTGAAGCGGCCCCCGGGAAACCGGCGAAGAAAGCGGCGGCCAGGAAGACCGCAGCCAAGAAGAAAGCCCCGGCGAAAAAGGCAGCAGCTAAGAAGCCGGCAAAGAAGGCAGCGAAGTAACGGATTTTTGTTGGAAGCAGCCCGGGTGTGGGCAACCGCGCAGGGGTTGAAGGAAGGTTCAGAGGAAATTATGGGACAGAAAGTCCATCCTTACGGATTTCGGCTTGGAGTCAACAAGCCTTGGCGCTCGCGCTGGTTCGTGGAGCGCGACTACGACAAGCTTCTCGTCGAGGACGTGCACCTCAAGAAGGAGCTGAAGGAGAAGCTCAAGGCCGCTGGCGTCAGCTCGGTGGAGATCGAGCGCCCCGGCAACAAGCTGCGGTTCATCATCCGCACCGCGCGTCCTGGCATCATCATCGGGCGCAAGGGCGCGGAGATTGAGAAGCTCAAGGCTGACCTGCAGAAGCGCACCAACCGGGATGTTTTTATTGACATCCTGGAGGTCAACAAGCCCGAGTTGGACGCGCAGCTGGTCGCTGAGAACATCGCTCTTCAGCTTGAGAAGCGCGTCGGTTTCCGCCGCGCCATGCGCAAGTCTGTGGACTCCGCGTTGCGCTTCGGCTGCAAGGGCATTAAGGTTCGTGTGTCGGGCCGCCTGAACGGCAATGAAATCGCCCGCTCGGAGTGGTATTTGCAGGGCCGTTTGCCGCTGCACACACTCCGCGCCGACATCGACTACGGTTTTGCCGAGGCCCATACGACCTACGGAATCATCGGCGTCAAGGCGTGGATCTATCGCGGGGATATCTACCAGCAGAAGCGGCGTGAGCCGCAGGCCGCTGTCGGCACGTCGGTATTTTAGCCGGTAGCCACCAGCCAGCAGATCGTCTGGTGAGTGGCCAAGGCGGGTAGCGGTAAAGAAGGTTTTGAATTATTTGGCTGTTGGCTACTAGCTGATGGCCAGCTTCGAGGATTCGTTATGTTGATGCCAAAGAAGGTGAAGTATCGCAAGCAGCAGCGCGGCCGCATGCGCGGCAAGGCGTGGCGGGGCAGCGATCTTTCGTTCGGCGACTATGGTCTGAAAGTCATGGAGTGCGGCTATATCACTGACCGCCAGATCGAGGCCAGCCGTGTCGCGATGACGCGCTTTATCAAGCGCGGCGGCAAAATCTGGCTGCGGCTGTTCCCGGACAAGCCCGTGACCAAGAAGCCGGCTGAAACCCGTATGGGCAAAGGCAAGGGCGCGCCGGATCACTGGGTCGCCGTTGTCCGTCCCGGCAAGATACTGTTTGAGATGGAAGGCGTTGCGCCGGATATTGCGAAAGAGGCGATGCGTCTGGCGGCGCACAAGCTTCCGCTCAAAACGCGCTTCGTGCAGCGTCACGACGTGAAGGTGGTTGTCGCAGCCAAGTAGGTGAATCCGGTGCAATCGTCCGGATCAAGGATTCAGGGGATACCAGCTCCCGTAGGGAGCATGGTCCCGGAGAGAAGACGAGAACAGAGATGGAAATCGAAAAGATTCGTAACCTGAGCGATGCCGAGCTGGTGGTGGAAGTTAACAAGACCTCCGAGCAGCTCTTTCGGCTTCGCTTTCAGTTGAACCTGGGTCAGACGGACGTCGTCAAGAAGATCCGCATCCTGAGGAAGGACGTCGCGAAGATCAAGACCGTCGAGCGCGAGCGCGAACTCGATCTGCACGGCGCTCAACACCAGCTGAAGTCGGTTGCTGCTCCGCCGGAACCTGTGGCGGAAACAGAGAAGCAAGCCGCGCCGAAAAAGACCGCTGCCAGGAAGGTTGCAGGTCCCAAGAAGGCGGCGGCTAAAAAGGCTGCAAAGACCCGCAAGACAGAGACAAATGAGGAGGCGCGTTAAACGATGAGCGAAGCTACGCAAACCAGCGCCGGACCGGCCGCGACCCAGTCGCGCCGCAATGAGAAGGTGGGCGAGGTCGTCTCGACCAAGATGCAGAAGACCATCGTGGTTGAGGTCGAGATGCGCAAGGCCCATCCCAAGTACAAGCGTGTCGTCAAGACCAGCAAGAAGTTCTACGCGCACGACGAGCAGAACACCGCACGTGTGGGCGATGTGGTGCGCATCCGCGAGACGCGCCCCTTGAGTAGGCTCAAGCGCTGGAATCTTGAAGAAATTGTTCGCCGTTCGGCGCTCGCGCGGGCCGAAGAAAAAGCTGCAGCTGCGGCAAAGTAAGCGGCAGGGATAGAAGGAGAGATCGCTATGGCAGTGCAGATGAGAACCATGCTCGAGGTTGCTGATAACTCGGGCGCACGTAAGCTGCGGGTGATTCTGCCCCTGGGCGGATCAAGCGGCAAGAAGGCCGGCCTTGGGGACGTGGTCACCGCCTCCGTAAAGGAAGCAGCGCCCGACGGCCAGGTCAAGAAGGGCAAGGTCGTCAAGGCGGTCATCGTGCGTACCCGCAAGGAGTCACGACGCCGCGACGGCACCTACATCCGCTTTGATTCGAACGCTGCGGTGCTGATCAATGATGCCGGTGAGCCGGTCGGGACCCGCGTATTTGGTCCTGTTGCTCGCGAGTTGCGTGAGAAAAAGTTTTTAAAGATCGTATCGCTGGCCCCGGAAGTTCTTTAATTATGGACGCCAGAGAGGGAAGAGATTTATGAGTTTGAACATTCAGCGCAACGACCAGGTGGAAGTCATTTCAGGCGCCGACCGCGGCAAGCGCGGGCGCGTACTACGTGTTATTTCCGAAGAGAATCGCATTCTGATAGAGCACGTCCATGTCGTCAAGAAGAACGTGCGCCCCAATCCGCAGAGGAACATCAAGGGCGGCATCGCCGAGCAGGAAGCTCCGATTCACATTTCGAATGTTCTGCTTGTTTGCCCCAGCTGCGGCCCCACGCGTATTGGACACAGGCTTGAAGGCGACACCAAGGTGCGCGTTTGCAAGAAGTGCGGCAACATCGTTACCACGAAGATCAAGAAGAAGTAACCCGCCATCCGGGCTTGCAGCGCAGGCCGGTGGACAATTGAATCCCCTCCGTAACGGTAAACGGCCCAGGCCAATCCGAGACCGGAGAGAAAGAACGGAAGAAAATGGCAGCACGATTCAGAGAGAAGTATCACAAGGAAATCCGGGAGGCGCTCCAGAAAGAGCTGGGCCTCGAAAACACCATGGCGGTTCCGCGGTTGGAGAAGATTGTTCTCAACATGGGACTTGGCGAAGCCACGCAGAATACCAAGCTGCTCGATCCGCTCATCGCGGATCTCGCGGCCATCGCCGGGCAGAAGCCCGTTGCCACCAAGGCCAAGAAGTCCATCGCGGCATTCAAGGTTCGCGAGGGCATGCCGATCGGCGCCATGGTCACTTTGCGCGGTGACACCATGTACGAGTTTCTCGATCGCCTCATCTCCGTGGCCCTGCCCCGCGTGCGCGACTTCCGTGGAGTTTCCACCAAGAGCTTCGACGGGCGCGGCAACTACACGCTCGGCATTCGCGATCAGCTGATCTTTGCCGAGATCGACTATTCCAAGGTCGACAAGCTGAAGGGCATGAATATCACTATCGTGACCTCGGCCCAGGACGACAACTCGGCGCGCGCCCTGCTGCGGCAGTTCGGCATGCCGTTCCGCAACGCGGCGTAAACGAGAGGGAAGAAAAAGTTATGTCAACCACTGCAAAACGAGTTAAAGACGCCCGCAAGCCCAAGTTCAAGAGCCGTCAGCACAACCGCTGCCAGCTCTGCGGACGCCCCCGCGGGTTCCTGCGCAAGTTCGGTATATGCCGTCTGTGCTTCCGCTCGCTGGCCCTCAAGGGTGAGATTCCTGGTGTGGTCAAGAGTTCCTGGTAGTCCTCTGCCGGAGAACTCTGTAATAACGCGCCTCGCGGCGCGAGACAAGTTTGGGCCTCGCAAGGGTCCATGAAACATTCCCGCTGGTTCCCGGCAAGCCGGGCGAACGGGGGATGAAGGAGAAACGATGAGCTTGACCGATCCTGTAGCAGATTTCCTGACGCGTATTCGCAACTCAATCCGCGCGCGCCATCAGAAGCTGGATGTTCCGGCCTCGAAGCTGAAGACCGAAATAGCCCGCATTCTAAAGGAAGAAGGCTACATTGCCAACTATAAGGCCACCGAAGAGGATGGTCGCAATGTCCTGCGCGTCTACCTGAAGTACGGCGCCAACAACGAGGCTGCCATCCGCGACCTCTCCCGAGTGTCCCGTCCCGGCTGCCGCGTCTACGTCGGCCGCGACGAAATCAAGCGCGTGCAGGGCGGACTCGGCATCAGCATCCTCACTACACCGCGCGGTGTCATGACCGGACGTCAGGCGCGGCGAGAAGGTGTGGGCGGCGAAATTCTCTGCGAGGTCTGGTAGCACTTTGAGTGCGGCGATACGCGGCCTTCGACCGCCGTTCGTGCAGGGATTGAAATGCATGGCCAGGGCTTTGGCCTGGGCTGAAGTTTGTCAGGCGAAATCATTCGCCAGGCTGCAGTGGAACGAAGGAACAGCTTCGGGACTCGCAAGCCACATAGAAGGAATTGAGTATGTCGCGTATTGGAAAACAACCCATCCCGTTGCCCGCTGGCGTCAACTATGTCGTCCAGGGCAACACCTTCGTTGTCGAAGGCCCCAAGGGTAAGCTCGAGCAGGTCTTTCCTGCCGCTATCAAGCTTGAGACGAAGGACGGCCACATCCACGCCATCCGTGAGAACGACTCGCAGGCGGCGCTTCACGGCCTCACCCGCGCGCTCGTTGCCAACGCGGTCGAAGGCGTTACCAAGGGCTGGTCGAAGGATCTCGACGTCGTCGGCATCGGCTACCGCGTGGAGATGAAGGGCAAGAACACCGTGGTCTTCACCCTCGGTTATTCGCATCCCATTGAGCTCACGCTGCCCACCGGCATCACCGCCAGCATCGACCCCAAGCAGACCCGTATCACCGTCTCCGGCATCGATCGTCAGAAGGTGGGGCAGGTGGCGGCGGACATGCGCGCGCTACGCAAGCCCGATCCGTACAAGAACAAAGGTGTGCGTTACACGGGTGAGAAGCTGAAGAAGAAAGCCGGCAAGACCGGAGCCAAGTAAACCGAACGGGGCTGCAAGGCGGCTCCGCTACTAGGAAGGAAAGAACACCATGATTCCGCAGAGGAAGAGAAACGAAATTCGCAAGCGCATACATGCGCGCATCCGCGCGAAGGTTCAGGGTACGTCCGAGCGTCCGCGCTTGAACGTCTACCGCTCGCTTAACCACATCTATGCGCAGGTCATTGACGACAGCAAGGGCGCCACGATTGCTTCCGCCTCCACTGTCGCCGCCAAGATGAAGACCAGTGGCAACGTTGCAGCTGCCAAGGAAATTGGCAAGCTCGTCGCTGAGCGCGCGAAGGAGAAGGGCATCAAGAAGGTGGTCTTCGACCGCGGCGGGTACCTGTATCACGGGCGCATCAAGGCGCTGGCCGATGCCGCTCGCGAAGCGGGGCTGGAGTTCTAACCGGAGATCAGGCTCATACGCGCTTTACACGCGCAGAAGGAATTGGAAAGCAAATGGCAACAGCTAAGAAAAAGAAACTCGATGCCGGGCAGTACAATCTTAAGGACCAGGTCGTCTCCATCAACCGTGTGACCAAGGTCGTCAAGGGCGGCAAGAACATGTCCTTCGCGGCGCTTATCGTTGTCGGCGATCCCTCCTCGGGCGTGGTCGGCTACGGCTCCGGCAAGGCCAAGGAAGTACCGCAGGCCATCCGTAAGGGGATAGAGGCGGCCAAGAAGAATCTTGTTCGCATCAACCTCACGGAGACCAGCATTCCGCACAAGGTTATCGGCCATTTCGGCTCCGGACAGGTGCTGCTCAAGCCAGCCCCGGAAGGTACCGGTATCATCGCAGGCGGCGCCGTCCGCGCGGTCATGACTTCGGCTGGGGTGCAGAATGTGCTCACCAAGAGCCTGGGATCGGCCAACCCGCACAACGTAGTCAAGGCCACCTTTGACGCGCTGATCCAGTTGCGCGACAGGGCTGAGGTCGCTGCCCTCCGCGGCAAGCAGGTTGAGGAGCTATAAGCATGGAACAGCACGCAAAGATCAAGATTCAGTACTTTCGGTCGTCGATTCAGGCCCCGTTCAAGCACAAGAGGGTCGTCAAGGGCCTGGGCTTCACCCGCCTCAATCAGATCGTCGAGCGCGAAGACACCCCCTCCATTCGCGGCATGGTCAAGACCATCCCGCATCTGGTGCGGATCGTCGAGTAGTCACATCATTCGCTGTGCCGCTGTGCGCAGCCAAAAATAAGCGAGTCGGATCAGGTCACCTGATTCGGCGTTGAGCGAGGAAATCATGAATTTATCCAATCTTCGAGCGCCAGAAAATGCCAACCGCAACCGCAAACGTGTCGGACGCGGTATGGGCTCCGGGCACGGCAAAACATCCACCCGCGGACACAAGGGTCAGGGTTCCCGTTCCGGCTCCAGCCTGATGCGCGGTTTTGAGGGCGGCCAGATGCCGCTGCACCGCCGCCTGCCCAAGCGCGGATTCACCAACATCTTCCGCACCGAGTACACAGTCCTCAACCTCGACCGCCTCGCCGAGCTGAACGAGTCCGAGCTGACCATCGAGAAATTCGTCGCCAAGGGCTTCCTAAGGGGTCGCAACGAGCTGCTCAAGATCCTCGGCAACGGCGAAATCGGTTCTGCTGTCACCGTTCACGCGCACAAGTTTTCGAAGACTGCGCAGGAGAAGATCGAGAAGGCCGGCGGCAAGGCCGTCCTTGTAGCCTGACATTTCGCGAATGCCCTGACGGACAACTGACCGGCAGGGCATTTATGATTGGACGCACCGATGCTTGAAAAATTCGCGAATATCTTCCGTATCCCCGACCTGCGCCGCCGTGTGCTCTTTACCCTCGGCGTGCTCTTTGTCTATCGCCTTGGCGGACACATCACCACCCCGGGTGTAAACGTCACCGCTCTGGAGCAGTTCTTTAACTCCCAGGCCGGCTCCTCGCTCGGCCTCGTCGATCTGTTCAGCGGCGGCAATCTGCGCCGGCTCACCATCTTCGCGCTTGGCATCATGCCGTACATCACGGCGTCCATCATCTTCCAGTTGCTCACCGTCGTGTATGAGCCGCTGGCCAAGCTGCAAAAGGAGGGCGAACTCGGCCGCCGCAAGATTACCCAGTGGACCCGCTACGTCACCATCCTGCTCGGTATCGTGCAGTCGATGGCCATCGCGCTGGCCCTGCAAAGCTCCTCCGGCAACATGGTCCTCGATCCCGGCCCTGGTTTCATCTTCATGACCGTGCTCACCCTCACCGCCGGCACTGCTGTTGTTATGTGGCTGGGTGAACAGATCACCGACCGCGGCATCGGTAACGGAATGAGCTTGCTCATCTTTGCCGGCATCGTCGTTGGTCTCCCGAGCGGCATTGCTGAACTGGTTGACACCATCCATACGCAGAAGTTCGGGGCGCTCACCGTGCCCGCTGTTGTGCTGCTCATCGTTGGTATGCTTGCTGTTGTCGCTTTCATCGTTTACGTGGAGAGTGCTGAGCGTCGGATACCTGTGCAGTACGCCAAGCGCATCGTGGGACGCCGCCTGATGGGCGGACAGTCCACGCACCTGCCGCTCAAGGTCAACTCCGGCGGCGTCATGCCCATCATCTTCGCGGCTTCCGTGCTCTCTGCTCCGCTGCTCTTCGCGCAGAGCACCTTCGTCCGCAACAGCGGTCCGCTCTCGCGCATCTTCGCGGCACTGGCCCCCGGCGAACCCTGGTACGAGTTCATCTATATCGTCGCCATCGTCTTCTTCGCCTACTTCTACATCTCAATCGTCTTCCGTCCAGACGACATCGCAGACAATATGCGCAAGTACGGTGGCTTCATCCCCGGCATCCGCCCCGGCAAGCGCACCTCCGACTACGTCAACGACATCCTTACCCGTATCACACTGGTCGGCGCTCTCTACCTGGTCGTCGTCGCTTTGATCCCGCAGCTTCTCATCAGCGGTATTCACTTTAATCACCTGCCTTTGGTTGGCGGTTGGTTCGAGCATTTGCCGCTATGGGTCACGAACGGTATGGGCTTCAACTTCTACTTTGGCGGAACCTCACTGCTGATCGTTGTCGGTGTGGCTATGGACACCGTTAATCAGGTTGAGTCACAGCTGATCATGCGCCACTATGAGGGCTTCTCCGCGCGAAGCGGGCGCACCCGCGGAAGGCGGGCTTGGTAGGTTGGCCGTGTCTGTGGAAAGCGCCAAAGCGGTAGGCACTGGGCAGAGTGGAAACCTGCCCGGATTTGCCCCCGGTCCCATTCTGCTTCTCGGAGCCCCTGGTGTTGGCAAAGGTACACAGGCCAAGGCACTTATGGCGGCCTGGGGAATCCCGCAGGTTTCTACTGGCGACCTTCTCCGTGCCAACGTCAGCCAGGGGACAGACCTTGGCAAACGGGCCAAGGCCGTCCTCGACCGTGGCGAGCTGGTTTCCGACGAACTGGTGAACGCGATGGTGGCCGGGCGGCTCACCGAGCCGGACACTGTCTCCGGCTATGTCCTCGACGGCTATCCACGCACCCTCGGGCAGGCTGCCTGGGTCGACGCATACGCCAACAGCAGGGGGGCGTCCAGGGGGGTGTCAGCGCTTCCCATCGTTGCTGTCAGTATTGAAGTCAGCTATAATCAACTCCTGCGCCGGATTAACGGTCGGCGCTCATGCCCAGCCTGCAAGAGTATTTACAACATCTACTTGCAGCCGCCCAAAGTGGATGAGCTGTGCGACTTGGACGGAACGCCTCTGGTGCGGCGCTCAGACGACACGAAAGAAGTTTTTGAGGGGCGGCTGCGGGCCTATCAGGCACAAACAGCACCTGTGGTTGAGCATTACCGTGCCCTTGGCCGCTTCAGACAGGTAAATGGGGAGCAGCCCATTGAGCAGGTGACCGCCGATGTGATCGACGCTGTACGGCGGCTGAGGAGCTAGAGCTTAGGCGATGGCGATCATGATTAAGACGCCGCAGGAGATTGAAAAAATGCGGCGCAGCGGACAGGTGGTTCGCGAGATTCTGGAGCACGTGCGGCAGCTCGTCAAGGTGGGCGCCTCCACGCAGGACCTCGAAGACGCCGCTGCGGAAAAGATGAAGGAGCTGGGCGCAAAGCCAGCGTTCAAGGGGTATCACGGATACCCATGCGTGCTTTGCACCTCGGTGAATGACGAAGTGGTCCACGGAATTCCGTCGGCCAGGCGCGTGTTGCAAGATGGCGACATTGTCTCTATTGACACCGGGGTCATCATCGACAGCTACTATGGCGACTCGGCAACAACCATCGCCGTAGGCTCTAAGATTCCGGAGAAGACACGGAAGCTGCTTGAGGTCACCGAGGCCTCCCTGCAGCGCGGTATTGAAGCCATCCAGCCCGGGGCGACCCTAGGCGACATAGGCGCGGCCGTGCAGGAGGTAGTCGAGGCAGGCGGCTTCAGTGTGGTTCGGGACTTCGTCGGGCACGGCATCGGGACCCGTCTGCATGAGGATCCGCAGGTGCCGAACTACGGCAAGCGCGGCCAGGGGCAAAAGCTGCGCGAAGGCATGGTCATCGCGATTGAGCCGATGGTCAATGTCGGCAGGCCGGATGTACAGGTTTTAAGTGACGGCTGGACCGCCGTTACGCAGGACGGAAGCTTGAGCGCGCACTTTGAGCACACCGTCGCGGTTACGGCTCAGGGCGCGGATATTTTGACTCAGTAAGCAGGTTGCCGTGTCCGCAGGGGCACGGCGGAATTGGGATAAGGATTGTCGAAGGAAGACGCGATTGAGGTAATGGCAACGGTGCTGGAAACCCTGCCCAATGCCATGTTCAAAGTCGAACTTGAGAACAAGCACCAGGTTCTGGCGCACGTCTCGGGGCGCATGCGAAAGAACTTTATCCGCATTCTTCCAGGTGATCGGGTAGCGGTTGAGCTCAGCCCGTATGATCTTACTCGCGGGCGTATCGTCTATCGCTACAAGTAAGCTACAGGCAGTAACAGCAAGGGAGTTTGGAATGAAAGTTCGTGCATCGGTAAAGAAGATTTGTGACAAGTGCAAGGTCATTCACCGCCGCGGGGTGGTGCGCGTGATCTGCGAAAACGCAAAGCACAAGCAGCGCCAGGGATAATCTGCGCGGCTCGGCTTGAGCCAACCATAGGGACTGTGCTCTTCGGGGCAGGGGCTAGTTAGCCGCAAAGAGGCTTGCGATGAACCCCGGTTTCATACCCGGTTCCACCCACGCCAGAACCAGGAAGGTTCCGGCATAACAGTTCTCCGGCAGCACAGCTACCGGGGAGCACCAAGGATAGAAATATGGCACGTATAGCCGGCGTTGATCTGCCCCGCAACAAACAGGTGCGGATCGGGCTCACTTACATCTACGGGATCGGAAACCCGCGTGCCCTCCGGATTCTGGCTTCAGCGAGTGTTGACCCATTCAAGAAGATCCAGGATCTAGGCGAGGACGAGGTTAACCGCATCCGCCAGGTCATCGAAAACGAGGGCAGTGTCGAAGGCGATCTTCGCAAGGACACTAGCATGAACATCAAGCGACTGATCGACATTCAGTCCTACCGCGGTCTGCGTCACCGCCGCAGCCTTCCGACGCGCGGCCAGCGCACGCACACCAACGCCCGTACCCGCAAGGGTCCGCGTAAGGGCACGGTAACCAACAAGAAGAAAGCGACGGCGAAGACCTAATGGCAAAAGGACAGGGCGCCGGAAAGGCTGCCAAGAACAAAAAGTTCAAGAAGCGCGAACGCAAGAATGTGCCCTATGGTCTGGTGTACATTCAGGCTACGTTTAACAACACCATCGTCACCATCACCGACCTGCAGGGCAACACCATCTCGTGGAAGAGTTCGGGTTCGCTCGGCTTCCGCGGGTCGCGTAAGGGCACCCCATTTGCCGCGCAGCAGGCAGCCATCAACGCCGCCAACCAGGCGCGCGATCATGGCCTGCGCTCGGTGGATGTGCGGGTCAGCGGTCCTGGCTCGGGTCGTGAATCGGCGGTCCGCGCATTGGCGGTTGCCGGTATCGATGTCCGTTCGATACGTGACGTTACCCCTATTCCGCACAACGGCTGCCGCCCGCCCAAGCGCCGCCGTGTGTAAGTTGGGAACTGTTCCGGGCAGGGGTTTGGCGAAAATCCTTCCCCTATCCCAAACAGGCCCAAAACGGTAGAATAACCAGGGGGAGTCGGCAACGGCTCCCTTTTGAGACGAACACCCGCCGCCATAGGCGAATGGTTGTTCCAGGACGGGGACGAAGCGCTTGCCAGCGCGTAAACCGGTCGGCCTCTGAAGTATGAAAATGTCCGCGCGACATGCCGGACAAGGAGAAGAGATTTGGCACGTTATACAGGAGCAGTCTGCCGCCTTTGCCGTCGCGAAGGCACCAAGCTTTTCCTCAAGGGAGCAAAGTGCTTTACTGAGAAGTGCGCCATTGAGAAGCGTAACTTCGCGCCCGGCCAGCATGGCCGCGACCGCAGGCCCAAGATTGTAGGCTACGGTCTTCAGCTTCGCGAAAAGCAGAAGGCGAAGCGCACGTACTTTACCCTTGAAGGGCAGTTTCGCCAGTACTACGAGAAGGCCTCGAAGTCCCCGGGGGTCACCGGCGAAATTCTGCTCCAGCATCTGGAGCGCCGTCTCGACAATGTCGCTTTCCGTCTTGGCTTCGCCAGTTCGCGCCGTCAGGCCCGGCAGATCGTCTGTCACGGGCATGTCGAGGTGAACGGTCGGAAGGTCAACATCCCTTCGTTCCAGGTGAGTGTCGGCGACGAGATCAAGGTACGTCCGAACTCCACCAAGCTGTTGGTCGTTGAGGGTGCTCGCGAGTTCGCCAGCCACCAGCTCGCGCCCACATGGCTCTCGATCGATGCCGAAAACATGTCGGGCAAGGTCCTGTCGCTGCCCAGGCGCGATGAGATCAACCTGCCCGTCAACGAACAGCTAATCGTCGAACTTTACAGCAAGTAGGTTTTAAGCAGGACGCCGTTCGCAAGGCGGCGAAAATTCAATCAACGAAGGAGATTCAGGCGCTGCCATTGCAAAATGCTTCGCGATGATCGCAGCGCGTGAAAGGTGATATAGATATGCTTTGGAGAGGATTTCAAAAACCGAAGCGTCTGGCGGTTGATTCCGAGACGCTTACTGAAAAATACGGCCAGTTCAGCGCTCAGCCCTTTGAGCGCGGCTTTGGCACCACCATCGGCAATGCACTGCGCCGCACCCTGCTTTCGTCCATCGAAGGCGCCGCGGTCACCGCAGTCAAGATTGAGGGAGTTCTGCACGAGTTCCAGTCCATCGCTGGCGTCGTGGAGGATGCGACCGACATCATTCTCAACCTCAAGCAGATTCCATTCAAGCTGAATGGCGATGGCCCCAAGGCCCTCTATCTGCGCGTGGATAAGCCCGGTGTGGTCACCTCCGGACAGATCGAGTCCGACGGTGACGTGGAAATTCTCGACAGGAACATCTATATCGCAACCGTCAGCGAAGGCGGCAAGCTGGACATGGAAATGCGCCTCAAGCGCGGTCGCGGCTACGTCTCGGCTGACAAGAACTTCGACGCCGACCTCGGCATCGGTTTTATACCCGTGGATTCGGTCCACTCGCCCGTCCGCAAGGTCAACTACACCGTTGAGGCTGCTCGTCTCGGGCAGATCACCGACTACGACAAGCTTACCCTCGAGGTCTGGACCAACGGCACAGTGCTTCCGTCAGATGCCGTCGGCCTGGCCGCCAAGCTGCTCAAGGACCACATGAGCATCTTCATTAACTTTGAGGAAGAGATCGAAACCGACACCGCCATCGACGATGGCCGCGGCCTGCTTCGCAACGATAACCTCAACCGCTCTGTGGAAGAGCTGGAGCTGAGTGTTCGCAGCTACAACTGCCTGAAGAACGCCAATATCCAGACCATTGGCGAGCTGATTCAGAAGACAGAAGCCGAAATGCTCAAGACCAAGAATTTCGGCCGCAAGTCGCTCAACGAAATCAAGGAAATTCTTGCGCAGATGGGACTCTCGCTGGGCATGAAGATCGACGAGCACGGCAATGCCGTACCCGGTCCGACCTCAATTCTCCCAGCGACCGCGCTGGCAGCAAACTATGGCGGCTTCGATGACGAAGAGGACCTCGACAGCGACATCGAAGTGCCGAACGAGACGGAAAACTTTTAAGCGCACGGCTTAGGGAATGGGCGCGGTTCGCCGCGCCCGAACTCTCCGCAGCCGCCGTTGAAAATTTAATTTTGAGATAGAGAGAAACGCCATGCGTCACCGTAATGCAGGATACAAACTCGGACGGAACACCAGTCATCGCCGCGCTCTGCTGCGCAATCTGGTCACGTCGATCGTTCTGGAGGACCGCGTCGCGACCACTGTGGCCAAGGCCAAGGCAGTGCGCCCTCATGTTGAAAAACTTATCACCCTAGGCAAGAAGGGCGATCTTCATTCGCGCCGTCAGGCTCTGGCTTACCTGCAGACCCGCGAGGCTGTCACCCGCCTGTTCGATACAGTCGCGCCCCGCTATGGAGACCGCAACGGCGGCTACCTGCGCATCGTTCGCACTGGTTTCCAGCGTGGCGACGGCGCAGAGAAGGCCTTTATCGAGCTTATCGGTGCGGAACAGCTTCTTGACGAGAAGCGCCAGAAGCGCGCCGAAACCCGGGCCAAGCGCCGCGAGGAACTGCAGAAGCAGCTTGCCGAGCAGCAGCCCGAGGGCGGCGAGCAGGAATCCTAACAACTTCGTATTCCACGTATTTCCATGAGCGCGCTACATTGTTGGCGCGCTCTTTTATTTTTCCGTAGTCTTCATCCTGACATGTCCCATTGATCTGCTATCCTGCCCTTTTCTGTGCAGGACGTAAACCATGAGCCCCACCAAATCCCGCAGGCCCAATCTGTTGAGTAAGCTGCACAGCCGCGTTCTGCTCGGACTGGGTGTGAAGCAGCGCGCTACGGACATAACCGATGAAGCGCATCGCATCCAGATGCGCCTGCTTCCGAATCAGACGCCGCAGCTGCCCGGCTTCCAAATCGCCTGTGCGTGGCAGCCCTCGAAGGACGCCAGTGCGGATTACTTCGACGTACTCCCACTCGGCGAAGGCAAGCTGGGCCTATGCATTGCCGATGTTTCCGGTAAGGGCACACCCGCAGCGCTACTCATGTCCAATCTGCAAGCCTCGCTCAAGACCTTCGCCGCGGCGGATGTCTCTCCCTCTGCCCTCTGCTCACAGCTTAACGCAGTGCTGTCAGACAATATCGCACCGGGCCGCTACGTCAGCTTGTTCTATGCCCTGTTGGACGGTTCTGCTCGCACAATACGCTATGAGAGCGCTGGTCACTGCCTGCCCTTGCTGGTCCGTGCCGACGGATCCATTCAAATACTGGAAGCCTCGAGCGGCGTCCTCGGCCTCTTCTCGCACTGGACCTACAACGACCAGGACCTTCTGCTTGCCTCCGGAGATGTCCTCGTCATGATGACCGATGGTCTGCTGGAAGCGGCCGACAGAAAAGGAGACGAATTTGGTTATAAGCGTCTCATCGCTACCGTGCTTTCCGTCCGTGGTGACGGTGCGCACCTCGTCCGCCAGCGCGTGATGGAAGAGGTTACGCATTTCTGTGGCGATGAATTCGCCGACGATGCTTCCCTGATTGTTCTGGCTGTGGAGTAAGAGGAGAGTCCGGGCATTGCCGCTGCGCCGTGGCCGGCATGTCGTCCGGGCCACTTCCAGATTTTAGCCGGAAGCAGCCCTATTGACGACTCAGTGGTTAGAAGTGGTACGCGATGCCGATGACCGGGTCGCTGATGTTGTAATACCGGTTGGTGCTGAAGTTGTTCACGCCGAAGGTCGGGGTCTTCATTACCAAGCCGCGGTACTCGGCGCGAATATCGAAGCTCGGGCTGATCTCATATGCGAATCCCGCGCCATACAGGGCACCGATCTGCGTACTTGAGCCGATCTGCTGGAGGGTGGTCTTGGGGTCATCGATGGGCCGGAACATAAAGCCGCCAATCCCAGCTTCGAGAAACGGATTCCAGTTCCGGAAAATAAAGCTGCGCACGTAGGCTCCGGAAAGTTCCTGAAAGCGGTCGTGGATAAGGTTGTTGTTCGTGGGGTTTGTGAAGTGCTGGACCTGCTGCGCGTACTGGTAGTTCAACTCCACTCCACTCGTCGGCGTCAGCAGATACCGATAGCTGATCAGCAAACCCCTACCCACTGTGGCATGCAGCTGTGTTCCATTGCCGGCGATGTACGGCGGAAACAGTGCTGATCCGCTTACGCTCACATCCTGACGGCTCTCTTGAGCAAAACCGGTGACCGCTACGAGTGGCAGCAGCAAAAGCAACAACAGACTCTTCTTCATTCGTCTCGTGAACCTCTTGCCCGCCTCGCGGGCATAAAAAAGCCCCGAAGGGCTCGCCAAATTATGCGATCCGACCTAAGTCTGACCCACTCTCGCAATTGTACAGGGCGAAGCGGTTTGGGCACAGGCCCACCCCCCCGGAAAATGCATGGCCAGCCTGCGAAAAACTTTTATCATGACATTTATTTGCAGGCTCACGATTTCCTGCCTGCGGCGTCGCTTTTGTCCGTATGCCGCACCCGGGGTGCGTTATCGCGCTCATGCCGCCGGAAGCCGAACGGCGCACCCTGTTCGGCCGCAATCAAGCGCGCGCATTTCAGAAACGCCTGCGCCGCATGTGAGAGGGTGGCGTTCCTGCGGTGGAGGGCCAGGAGTTGCCGCTCAATTCTCAGTTCCGGTACCTGTACCTGTACCAGTTCGCCACGCTCCAGTTCATCGCGGACGGCAAGTCCCGGTACCAAAGCCACGCCGTTGCCCATTGCCACAAAGCGTTTCACAGCTTCCAGGCTTGGTAGCTCCACCTTGATGTTCAGTGGCGTCTTATGCTTCTCAAACTCAGCAATCACTCTGCGCCTCAGCGGCGATACGACGTTGTGCGCAATAAAGTTTTCCGTACCTAATTCCTTCAGGGCCACTTTCTTCTTTTGCGCCAGCGGATGTCTGGGATTCATAACCAGCACCACAGAGTCCGTATAGACGCCGATCGTTTTCAATTGCGGATTTTCCGGCCGGAAGGTCACAATCCCCAGTTCTACCGTGTGCCCCAGCACGTGCTCTGGGATCCGGCTCGCCAGGCTTCGCTGCACGTGCACGCCGAGGTTGGGGCATTCCGTGCCAAAGCGGTCCAGCACCGGCAGCAGATACAGGCACGTGTATTCGTTCGCGGCCAGATTCAGGCGTCCGCGTTCCAGGGATCGCAGTTCTTCCATCGCGGCTGAGGCTTCCGTGCGTAGTTTCAACAGCCGCCCGGCGTACTCCATCAGCAGCTCACCCGCTGCTGTCAGCGTGCCCTCGCGCGACGCGCGCTCGAAAAGCGACTCGCCTACTTCGTCCTCAAGTCTGCGGATTGTATGGCTTACCGCCGGCTGAGTCCGGTGCAGCCGGCGTGCCGCACGCGAGAATCCGCGCTCTTCAATTACGGCTAAGAACGTTTCCAGTTGCGCGAGGTCCATAGATCAACGGCGGCAAGCTGCAGCCACCCAGCTAATATAAATTATATTGATCGTTTCGGTAAAAATTATAAATTTGAATTATGCCTCTGCGTTTGGCACACTGGAAGAGTCCCGCAAGTTGCAGGAGAAGCAGATGAGCAACAACCGCGTTTATTTTTTTGACACAACGCTACGCGACGGTGAGCAGTCGCCGGGGTGCAGCATGACCCAGCATGAGAAGCTTCAGATGGCGCACTCGCTCGCCGACCTGGGCGTCGATGTGATCGAGGCTGGTTTTGCCATCTCCTCCGATGGCGACTTCGCCTCCATTGAGGCGATCGCGCAGGATGTCCGCGGTCCTATCATTACGTCGCTTGCCCGTGCGCGCACCGGGGACATTGAGCGCGCCGGACAGGCCCTGAAGAAGGCCCGGCGTTCCCGCATCCACATTTTCCTTGCCAGCTCCGATATTCATCTTGAATACAAGCTCAAGATCAGCCGCGAGCAGGCCCTGGAGAATGCAGCCAAGGCCGTAGCGCTGGGAAAAACCCTGGCCGGCGAAATCGAGTTTTCGCCCGAGGATGCCACGCGCACCAGCCATGACTTCCTCTGCCAGATCGTCGGCGTTGCGATCGAGGCTGGAGCCGATGTCATCAATCTGCCGGACACCGTTGGTTATGCCACGCCCAATGATTACGCCGAAATGTTTCGCGTCATCCGCGAACGCGTTCCCGGTGCGGATAAGGTCACGCTCTCCTCGCACACGCACAATGACCTCGGTCTTGCCGTCGCCAATGCCCTCGCCGCGATTGAGGCGGGCGCGCGCCAGGTTGAGTGCACCATCAACGGCATCGGCGAGCGCGCCGGTAACTCTGCTCTTGAGGAGATAGCCGCGGCCTTGCTAGTCCGCGCTGATCGCTATCCGGTCGAGCATGGCATCCAGATGGAAAAGCTTTTTCCCATCAGCCAGCAGTTGGCCGCGACCATCAGCTTTGGACCTTCCCCGAACAAGGCGATCGTTGGCAGCAACGCCTTCGCGCACGAGGCTGGAATCCACCAGCACGGTGTGCTGTCCAATCCGCTGACCTATGAAATCATGACCCCCGCCTCCGTCGGCGTGCCCACCAACCGCATGGTGCTGGGCAAGCACTCCGGGCGTCACGCGCTGCATTCGCGGCTTACCACTCTGGGCTACAAGTTGGCTCCTGAGGATCTCGACATCGCGTACCGCGCCTTCACGGAACTGGCCGATAAAAAAAAGGCGATCTACGACCTCGACCTGATCAATCTAGTTGCTCACCACGAGCGTCATGAGGACCTGATCGTTGAGGCCTCCACGGAAACCACCGCGCGCTCCAACTAGGGCGCGCCTTCTCACAGCGCGGCGCACGCAGCCGCCACACACTACTTGGAGATCACTCGCGAATGAAGCTGAAGGTGCTGGTTGTCGCCGGGGATGGCATTGGTCCCGAAGTTACAAATGAAGCAGTGAGCGTGCTGCGCTCGGTCGCCGAGATGGGCGGCTACGACTTTGAGTTCCGCGAGGAGCTTATCGGTGGTATCGCCATCAAGAAGGCCGGTTCTCCACTGCCGCCCGCCACGCTTAACGCCGCGCTTGAAAGCGACGCCGTGCTGCTCGGCGCTGTCGGTGGCAATGAATTCAACTCGCTGCCTCCGGACAAGCGTCCAGAGGCTGGACTCCTGGCGCTGCGACAGGCGCTTGGCGGATTCGCCAACCTCCGTCCCTCCTTCGCATGGCCCGCGCTCGCGGCGAACTCGCCCCTCAAGGCCGAGGTTGTCAACGGGACGGACATTCTCTTTGTGCGCGAACTGCTCGGCGGCCTCTACTTCGGAGAGCCGCGCGCCTGGGACAAGGAGGCCGGCGCAGCCTGGAACACCATGCGGTACACCCGCGATGAGGTCACCCGCGTAGCCCGCATCGCCTTCGAACTCGCCTCGTCCCGCCGCAAAAAGCTCACCTCCGTCGACAAGGCCAACGTCCTCGAAGTTTCGCAGCTCTGGCGCGCCACCGTTACGGAGATTGCCGCGCAATATCCTGACGTCACCCTCGAGCACCAATACGTAGACGCCTGCGCCATGCACCTCATGAACACGCCGCGCAACTTCGACGTCGTGCTCACGGAGAACCTCTTCGGCGACATCCTTTCCGACGAGGCAGCCGTTATCACCGGCTCGCTCGGCATGCTGCCGTCCGCGACTATCGGCGGCGCGGTGAATTTATATGAGCCGGTCCACGGCTCTGCTCCCGACATTGCGGGCAAGGGCATCGCCAATCCGCTCGGCGCAATCCTTACCGCGGCCTTGGTGCTGCGCCACTCCGCCAAGCTCGATCAGGACGCGCAGGCCGTCGAAACCGCTGTGCGCACCGTGCTTGAGCAGGGCCACCGCACCGCCGACCTGGTCCGCGGACAGCAGGGTGTCTCCACGCAGGAGATGGGCCGGCAAGTCCATCTGGTGCTCAGTGAGCTTATCGACCGGCGTCAATCGATGCATGCCGTCTAACCGCGCTCCGGCAGATGCATCGCGCAACAGAAGATTACTGAGGTAAAAAATATGGCAGAAAAATCAAGGACATTATTTGAGAAAGTCTGGGAGTCGCACCTTGTGGCTGAGCCGGCCAACGAACCCGCGCTCCTCTATATCGACCTGCATCTTGTCCACGAGGTCACCTCGCCGCAGGCCTTTGAGGGACTGCGCCTCAGCGGACGCAAGCTGCGCCGTCCCGATCGCACTGTGGCCACCATTGACCACAACGTTCCCACCACGCTCGAAGGTCGCGTCAACATTCAGGACGTCATCGCCGCGAAGCAGATCGATACCCTGCGCAAGAACTGCGCCGAATTTGGTGTGACGCTCTACGACATTCAGTCCGCCGAGCAGGGCATTGTGCACGTCATCGGTCCAGAGCTTGGAATCACCAAGCCCGGTATGACTATCGTTTGCGGCGACTCGCACACCTCCACGCACGGAGCCTTTGGCGCGTTGGCCTTTGGCATCGGCACCTCCGAGGTCGAGCACGTCATGGCCACGCAGTGCCTGCCGCAGTCGAGGCCGAAGACCTTCCGTATTGCTGTCGAAGGTGAGCTGCCCGAGGGCGTTACGGCCAAGGACGTTACACTCGGCATCATCGGCCGCATCGGCACGGATGGCGCCACGGGCTGCGTCATCGAGTACGCCGGATCCGCCATTCGCGCGCTCTCCATGGAAGGCCGCATGACGGTCTGCAACATGAGCATTGAGGCGGGCGCGCGCGCCGGGATGATCGCTCCCGACGACACCACCTTCGCCTACCTCAAGGGCCTCGAATTTTCGCCCGAAGGCGCTGACTGGGACAAGGCCGTGGCCGAGTGGCGCGAGCTCCCCAGCGACCCCGGCGCAACGTACGACCGCGAACTGGTCATCCCCGCTATCGAACTTGCTCCCTATGTCACCTGGGGAACCAACCCGGGCATGGTCATCGCCGTCACCGACGTGGTTCCCGACCCCGCCGCCGCGGAGTCTGACTCCGACCGCCGCGGGTTTGAGCGCGCGCTCGAGTACATGGACCTGAAGGCGGGAACGCCGATCGAAGAGGTCGTGATCGATCGCGTCTTCATCGGCTCCTGCACCAATTCGCGCATTGAGGATCTCCGCGCGGCCGCCAAGGTCGTCGCCGGCCATCGCGTAAATGCCAGAGTCCGCGCCATGGTTGTGCCCGGCTCGCAGAAAGTGAAAGCACAAGCCGAGAGCGAAGGCCTCGACCAGATCTTCCGCGCCGCAGGCTTTGAGTGGCGCGAGCCCGGATGCTCCATGTGTCTGGGCATGAACCCGGACATTCTTTCGCCCGGCGAGCGCTGCGCCTCCACCAGCAACCGCAACTTTGAGGGCCGTCAGGGACAGGGCGGGCGCACCCATCTCGTGAGCCCCATGATGGCCGCCGCCGCCGCCATCACCGGGCACTTTACCGATGTGCGCACATGGGAATTCAAGAAGGAAGAGGTGTTGGCCTAATGCAATCTTTCCGTACTCTCACCTCTGGCGTGTTGCCGCTCGACCGCGTCAATGTGGACACCGATCAGATCATCCCCAAGCAATTCCTCAAGCGCATTGAGCGCACGGGTTACGGCGAGTTTCTGTTCTTTGACTGGCGCAAGGATCCTGCCTTCGAGTTGAACAACCCGCGTTACAAGGGCGCGCAGATTCTTGTCGCCGCCAAAAACTTCGGCTGCGGTTCTTCGCGCGAGCATGCCGCCTGGGCGCTTTCCAACTACGGCTTCCGCTGCGTCATCGCACCCAGCTTTGCGGACATCTTCCACTCCAACGCGGGCAAGAACGGCATTCTGCTGGTCACCTTGCCGGAAGAGCAGGTGCAGACGCTGCTGGACCGCGCCGCGAAGACTGACAGCTACTCGCTCACCGTGTCGCTGGAAGACCAGACCGTCAGGGACGCGCAAGGCTTTTCGGCGTCCTTCTCCATCGACCCTTTCCGTCGCGACTGCCTGCTCCAGGGCCTCGACGACATCGCTCTTTCGCTCCGCCACGCAGGCGAACTGGACACATTCGAGCAGCAGCATGATGCGGCCTTCTGGGTCGCGCCCAAACCACACGCAGCACAACATACGGGAGAGGCAGCGCAGGCATGAGCAGCGGCAACGGTAACGGAAGCGGAAAACTATACTCCATCGCACTCACTGAGGGCCCCAGCCGCGCACCGGCCCGCGCCATGCTGCGCGCTGTCGGCTTCACGCGCGAGGATCTCGCCAAGCCCATCATCGGCATCGCCAACACATGGACCGAGATCGGCCCCTGCAACTACCACCTGCGCGAGATCGCGGAGGCCGTGAAGGAAGGCATTCGCGAGGCGGGCGGCACGCCGATGGAGTTCAACACCATCACCATCTCCGATGGCATCACCATGGGCACTGAGGGCATGAAGGCCTCGCTCATCAGCCGCGAAGTCATCGCCGACTCCGTCGAGCTGGTCGCGCGCGGCAATCAGTTTGACGGCCTGGTGGCCATCGCCGGCTGCGACAAGAACATGCCCGGCACGGTCATGGCGCTCGCCCGTCTCGACATTCCTTCGCTCATGCTCTACGGCGGCTCCATTGCGCCCGGCCATCTCAACGGCAAAGACCTCACCGTGCAGGACGTCTTTGAGGCTGTCGGCGCGCACGCCGCAGGCAAGCTCGACGACGTCGGCCTCGAAGCCGTGGAAGCCAATGCCTGTCCGGGCGCGGGCGCATGCGGCGGCCAGTTCACCGCCAACACCATGGCCATGGCCTGCGAGTTCCTCGGCATCTCGCCCATCGGACTCTCCGGAGTTCCAGCCTTCCTCCCGGAAAAGCTCGCCGCCGCGCGCGAAGCCGGACGCACCGTGATGCAGCTCGCAAAAAAGGGCATCAAGCCCTCGCAGCTCATCACGGCAAAGTCTCTGGAGAACGCCATCGCCAGCGTCGCCGCATCCGGCGGATCCACCAACGCCGTGCTGCACTTCCTGGCCATCGCCAATGAGATGGACCTGCCCCTCACCATCGACGACTTCGACCGCATCAGCCGGCAGACACCGCTGCTCTGCGACCTCAAGCCCGGCGGGCGCTATGTAGCTGCGGACTATCACGCCGCGGGCGGCAGCCGCCTGCTGGCCAAGCGCCTGATTGACGCGGGCCTGATGGATGGCAGCGGACTGAACGCCACCGGGCGCACGCTTGCCGAGGAAGCTGCCGAGGCAAAGGAGACACCTGGCCAGGACGTCATCCACGCCGTCGATAAGGCCATTAAGCCCTCCGGCGGACTGGTCATCCTGAAGGGCAACCTTGCGCCCGAAGGTTGTGTGATCAAAGTTGCGGGCCATAAGCGCCTCGAGCACAGTGGCCCGGCGCGTGTCTATGATTGCGAGCAGGACGCCTTCCACGCCATTGAGGCTGGCCAGATCAAGCCCAACGACGTCATCGTGATTCGCTACGAAGGCCCTGTTGGCGGCCCCGGCATGCGCGAGATGCTTGCCGTTACCGCCGCCGTCGCCGGAATCGATGAGCTGAGCGATACGGTTGCGCTGCTGACCGATGGCCGCTTCTCCGGAGCCACGCGCGGCCTGATGGCCGGGCACGTTGCGCCGGAAGCCGCCGTGGGCGGGCCCATCGCCGCCGTGCACGAGGGCGACATCATCCACTTTGACATTCCCAACCGCAAGCTTGAGTTGGAGGTATCGGACGAAGAGATAGCGGCCCGCCTCAAGCAGTGGCAGCAGCCCGCTCCCCGGTTTGCGCGCGGAGTGTTTCGCAAGTATGCCAACTCAGTGTCGTCGGCTGCGCAGGGCGCAGTCACGCACTGAACCAACAAGGAAAATATACAGGCAAGGGGAACACACAGGAGACAATTGCGATGAGCCAGAAAAAGGACCCTGCAATTTTATCGAATGCAACCCGCCTAACCGGCGCCGAAATTCTGTGGGCGACGCTTGAGGGCGAAGGCGTGCGTGAAGTCTTCGGCTATCCGGGGGGGGCGATTCTTCCCGCGTACGATGCGCTGCGCAAATTTCCTATCCGCCACATTCTGGTGCGGCACGAGCAGGGCGCCGTGCACATGGCCGATGGTTATGCGCGCGCCTCAGGCAAGGTCGGCGTGGCGATTGCAACCTCCGGCCCCGGCGCAACCAACATGGTGACCGGCATTGCCAATGCCATGCTCGACTCCATTCCCGTGCTCTGCATCACCGGGCAGGTTTCGAGCAAGGTGCTCGGGTCAGACGCCTTCCAGGAAGTGGACATCACCGGCATCACGCTGCCGGTTACCAAGCACAACTACCTGGTGACGCGCGCCGAGGACATTGCGCCCGTTCTCCGCGAGGCGATGCTCATCGCGCGCTCTGGCCGTCCCGGTCCGGTGTTGGTGGATATTACCAAGGACGCGCAGCAGGCCACCGCCGACTTTGACTTCGCCGCCGCCGCGCCACAGCCGCATCGCCCTCACCCCATGCTGCGCGCCGAGAGCGAAGAAGTGCTGAAGGCCGCCGCGCTCATCCGCAACGCCAAACGCCCGGTTATTCTCTCCGGACACGGCGTCATCCGGTCTGGCGCGCGCGAGCAGGTCATCGCCCTCGCCGAGCGCATGCAGATTCCCGTCGCCTCCACGCTCCTCGGCCTTGGCGGATTCCCCGCATCGCACCCGCTCTCGCTGGGCATGATGGGCATGCACGGCGAGGCGTGGGTCAATCAGGCTATTCAGCAGGCCGACCTGCTCATCGCCTGCGGCATGCGCTTTGACGATCGCGTCACCGGATCGCTTGCCACCTTCGCCGTCAATGCGAAGAAGATTCACATCGAGATCGACCCTGCGGAGATCAACAAGAACGTGAGGATTGACGTGGCCCTCATCGGCGATCTGGCCGAAGTGCTGGAGGCTGTGCTGCCGCATCTGAGCGGGCGCAAAAGCTCCGCCTGGGTGCGCGAAGTCAACGCCATGAAGGGCGAGTGCGCGGTGCGCGACATTCAAAAGCTTCCCGACACCGGCCACCTCTACGCCGCGCACGTGATGTACGACCTGTGGAATGCGACCGAGGGCAAGGCCATTGTCGCGACGGACGTGGGCCAGCACCAGATGTGGGAGGCGCAGTACTACAAGCACGAGGAGCCGCGCACCCTCATCACTTCCGGCGGACTCGGCACCATGGGCTTCGCGCTGCCCGCGGGCATCGGCGCGAAGGTTGCGCAGCCGGACAAGGAAGTATGGATCATCGCCGGAGACGGCGGCTTCCAGATGACCGCCGCCGAGCTCTCCACCATCGCCCAGGAGAACCTCGACGTCAACATCGCCGTCGTCAACAACGGCTACCTGGGCATGGTCCGCCAGTGGCAGGAGTTTTTCTACGACAAGAACTACGAGTCCTCGCCCATCCTAAGTCCCGACTACGTCAAGCTGGCCGAGGCGCACGGTATTCCGGGCGCGACGGTGAGGACCCGCGCTGAAGTGCTGCCCGCGGTCAAGGCCGCGCGCGAGCGCAAGGGCCCGTTCCTCATCAACTTCCTGGTCGAGAAGGAAGACTCTGTTTATCCCATGATTCCCGCAGGGTCGGCGCTGCATGAGATGATTCGCAGGCCAAACCATAACCCGCTGGTTGAGACAGCGCAGGACGCTTAGGTGTAAGTAAGGACTTCAAGCTATGCTGCACACATTTGTTGCACTCGTAGAAGACAAGCCGGGCGTGCTGACGCGCGTTGCGTCGCTGTTCAGGCGGCTTAACATCAACATTGTCTCGCTCACCGTGGGCCGTTCGGAGAAGCCTGGTACCTCGCGCATGACCATCGTGGCCGAGGCGTCGCCTACCGCAGGGCACCGCATTATGGCCAGCCTGTACAAGCTCGAAAACGTACTGCAGGTGGATGACATAGGGCTGCACTCGAGCGTGAGCCGCGAGCTGGCGCTGATCAAAGTAGCGGCGACGCCGAAGACCCGGAGCCATATCTTTGAGCTGGCTGAGGTCTTTCGCGCGCGCATTGTCGATCTAGCGCCGGAGTCTCTGATGATCGAGATCACCGGCGTCGAAAGCAAGATTGAAGGGCTCCTGCAGGTACTCAACGAGAGCGAGGACTGCATCCTCGAGGTCTCCCGCACCGGACGCATGGTGATGCGGCGCGGGGAGCACACCAGCCGCGTGCTCGACGCCATGCGGGTTCCCGAGCCTGAATCAGAAACCGGCGCCGACGCTGCCGTGCGCGCCGTCATTGAGGAGCCTTCGAAGCTGCCGCAATAGTCCGGCAGCGCTATTTGAGCTTTTGTTCCAATCGAAATTTCAACCAACCAGAAAGAGACTGAGGAAACACAATGGCGAAGACGTACCACGATCAGGACGCGGATCTGTCCATCATCCAACAGAAGAAAGTAGCCATCATTGGCTACGGCTCGCAGGGTCACGCCCACGCGCTCAACCTCAAGGACTCCGGCGTCGAAGTTCGCGTCGGCCTGCCCGAGACCAGCAAGTCCATCGACAAGGCGAAGAAGGCCGGCCTCGAAGTCAGCTCCGTCAGCGAAGCCGCCGCCTGGGCCGACGTCATCATGATCCTTACGCCCGACCACTCGCAGGGCGAGACTTACGCCAAGGACATCGCGCCCAGCCTGAAGGCGGGCAAGACGCTGATGTTCGCGCACGGTTTCAACATCCGCTTTGGCGCTATCGTTCCGCCCCAAGATATTGATGTCTCGATGGTTGCGCCCAAGGCTCCCGGCCATCGCGTACGCGAAGTCTTTACCGAGGGCGGAGGGACGCCGGGACTGGTCGCGATTTATCAGGACGCATCGGGGAATGCTCTTGCCGACGCGCTCTCCTACGCCAAGGGCATTGGCTGCACCCGCGCCGGAGTGATCCAGACCACCTTCGCAGAAGAGACCGAGACGGACCTCTTCGGCGAGCAGGCGGTGCTCTGCGGTGGCACATCCGCGCTCGTCAAGGCCGGATTTGAGACGCTGGTGAACGCCGGTTATCAGCCGGAAATCGCCTACTTCGAGTGTCTGCATGAGCTGAAGCTCATTGTGGACCTGATGTATCGCGGCGGCCTTGCGTACATGCGCTACTCGGTTTCCGACACGGCTGAGTACGGCGACTACACGGCCGGCCCGCGCATTGTGACTGACGAGACTCGCGCTGCGATGAAGAAGCTGCTCACCGAGATTCAGGACGGGACCTTTGCGAAGAACTGGATCGAGGAGAACAAGACCGGCCGCAAGTTCTTCACGCAGATCCGCAAGGACGAGGCGGAGCACTCGATCGAAGAGGTCGGTGGACGCCTGCGCGCCGCCATGCCGTTCCTCGATCCGGTTACGGTCAAGGACAACAAGCCGCAGTCTTCCGTTCCGACTGCGTAACCGATCGCAATATCACCGAGGGGCGGCGATTTAAATCGCTGCCCCTTGCCGTCTCTGCGCGCACATACCCTTATGCCCAGTGCGGCAGTCTATTTTTCTATGGTTCGATTTTCCCTCTGCCTTCTTTTTCTTTTTCCTCTGCCCGTAATTGCGCAGGCCAGCCTGAGCTGTCCCATGCGTCCGGAAACGCTTGGCGCCATGCTGCACTGTTATCGTCCGCTGCTGGTTTTCAGCCCGTCAGCGACTGACGCCCGCCTTCGCGAGCAGACCAAGCTTCTGGATGCTGCTGCCGATTCGATGATGGACCGCTTTATCCTGCTGACGCCGATCGTTCCCAATCCGAAGCAGTACGTGACACCACTCGACACGCTCTATATCGTGCTGAACGAGCATGAGATGCAAGCCATTCGCGCGCGCTTCCACGTTCCGCCTGACCGCTTTGAGGTGGTGCTGCTGAACGAAGAAGGCGACGTTGCCATGCGCAGTGACGAGCCGATCCGCGTGACGCCGATGGACCGGCTGATTGACACCTGGCCGCGCCGGAAGCGGGAAGAGCTGCGCCGCGACTCCTATTAACCTCGGCGGCATCTCCGTTGGCGCGATCGATCAGGTACCATTTCAGAAAGAGGTCATGCTTCTATGGCTATCGCCGGTTCTTTGCCCGTACTGGATCAGGCTGCCCCAAGCCTTACCCAGGGCCGTACCCCGACTCCCGAGATTATTTAAGCACTGCGCCGTCCGCCGCCATCGCGGGTACGTTCACGTGCAGTCGGAGCCGGGCGCGACGTGCTTCGAGGCCTGCATCCCGGTGGAGCAACTGCAGGCGTATTAAGCTAAGGGCGGAGTCCCAGGGGCGCGTTTTTCAAAAGTCAAGATGCTGATTTTGCTTTAGTTACGGGCGCTTCGGCGCTAGCTTATTCCAATGAAACGGGTTATCGCTATGCTCCTCTTAATAAAGGAGTTATGAGCAGTCCTTGGCCTATTCTCTTGCGGGCCCCGCGGATCGGGCAGAGGCTGGATCACTGTTCCTAAACTTGTCGCTGCCGGGGCGCGTTTTTCAAAAGTCAAGATGCTGATTCTGCTATGGTTACGGGCGCTTCGGCGCTAGCTTATTCCAATGAAACGGGTTATCGCTATGCTCCTCTTAACAAAGGAGTTTCCTGGAGCGTTTGAGAGTTTACGTGGGCATAAAGAGATCAAGCGCAGCTTTGTGGGCTGCGCCTGGAGAAGGAAAATCTGGAAAATACTCTTAATAATAGGATAGCAGATTGGAAGAATTCAGATGCATTTATAAGCTTTCTGGAATGTGTTGCTTACAAGATTTACCCCTTGACAAGATTTTGGGGGCGGGGGGTGTGGAAAAGGTGCGGCTCTGCGAGCCGGGCTACATTTCGTTGCGGTCGTTGCGCCTGACCCCACCCCACGGACAAAGACCTGTCCGCGGGGGCCCCGGAATCGGCTCCACTCCGGCCTGCGGCAGCAAGGTAGCTCCTGCGGAGTGGGCTTTACGGCACGGCTAAAGCCGTGCCCTGTTACTTGACGTGGCCCTTCGGGGTGGGGGAAAGTTCTGGATTGCGGGGGCTTCTGCCTGGCCTCGCTGGCGCGAGGCGTGTGGTTTTTGAGGCCGCTCGGAAGGCGGTTCCCGTGGCTTTACTGGCTGGCGTGGGAGGAGGGTTCGGTGGCGGCGGCGCGTTCGGTCTGGACCTGATTGAGGTTGCGGTAGATGTTCTCGTTGCGGACGATGGACTGGACGTAGTTGCGGGTCTGGGTGAAGGGGATGGATTCGACGAAGACGTCCATGTCTTTGAAGTTTCCGGCGGACTGCCAGTCCTGTACGCGGTTGTCACCGGCGTTGTAGGCGGCGAAGGCAAACTCGGGGTGGTTGTTGAACTCGTCGAGCATTTGCCGCAGATAGAGGCAGCCGAGGCGGATGTTTGTTTCCGGGTCGAGCAGATCGCGCGTGCGGAAGTGCCGGATGCCTTCCTTGCGTGCCAGTTCGCTTCCTACGCGGGGTAGAAGCTGCATGAGTCCGTAGGCATTGGCGTAGGAGACGGCGCCGGGGTTGAACTCCGACTCCTGGCGGATGAGCGAGGCGACCATGTAGGGGTTGAGGTTGTACTGCGTGGAGTAGCGCTTGATGGCGGGCCAGTACGGTTGCGGGAAGAGGATGCGCCAGTAGGCCAGCGGAATCTCGCCGAAGGGCGCTGTTGTGTAGTAGGGGATGGCCCGCTTCATCAGATGCAGTGCGTGCCACGGTTCACCGTAGTGGGCGTAAATCTGGGCTTCGGCGAGGCTGCCCCAGGTGTCGCTGCCTTCCGCCGCCTCGATTTCCGGCGAGATGTACTCGTTGAGGCCGGCGTTGGCGAGGAGGCGCGCCTTGACCAGGTGCGGGTCCTGGTCGGGGATATTGTCTGAAAGCTCGGGTACGTCGTCCGGCTGGAGTGAGTCGAGCACGGCGGAGCCGGTCGGCGCGTCGTTGCGGCGGTAGCCCATGTCCTGAAGCCGCTGCTCGGCCATGTCGGCATAGTAGTAGTGGCGGTATACGCGGGCCACGGTGCGGTAGTACTTCACGGCCATCGCGGTGTTGTGTTCCTGGCCGGCGTAGATGCGGGCGCGCCAGTAGAGGGCGGCGGAGGTCTCGGTGCTTTCAGGATAGTCGCGGATCTGCTCGTCCATCATCTTTGCGGCTTCGGAATAGTCTCCGAGCTGGTAGGTGAGCCAGGTGGCGCGCCAGTGGGCGGCGGGGGTTGCGTCAAAGCACTGCGTGTGGTGGCGGGAGTCGCAGGGATGCGGGAACTGCGTGGAGAGATTGACGTAATAGCGGACCGCGTTTGGATAGTCCTTGGCGAGCAGGTACATATTGCCGCTGGAGTAGAGGGCTTCGGCGAGCCAGGGGCTGTGGGGGAAGCGCGACTCCATTTGCTGGACGATGGACTGCTGGGCGGCGGTGTTGTTGTCGTGGCGGGCCAGCTCCATCATGAGATAGAGGCGGCGGGCTCCGGCTTCGTCGTTGGTGTCGGGCAGGCGATCGAGGTCGCGCTTGATGAGCCTGTGGAGCTTCAGTTCGCAGGCGGCGACGGCGACCATCATTTCGTTGTGGGCGCCATCAACGAGGGATGCGCTTTTGGCGAGCGAGCGGTACTCTTCTTCGGCGTCCGCATAGTGGTGGGCGCGGAAGAGGGCGTCGGCGCGGGTGCGCCGCTGCGAGATGGGCATGGAGTCGAGCACGCCGAGCGCGACGAGCTGCTTGCGGGCGTCCACGGCTTGCGAGCTGAGCGGGTAGTCGAGGTAGATGTGCTTGTAGAGCTTCTCGGCGATGTCTTTGTTGCCGGACATGAGGTTGGCTTTGGCCAGATCGGAGAGGAAGTCAGGCTTGTTGGCGATGGACTCTGACATGTGCGGATCGAGCACACGGAGCGCGTATTGCGGGTCTCCCTGCTGGATATAAAGGTTGGCCTGGAGGACCGGGATCCGCGGGACAAAGATGGAGTCCGGGTACTGTTTGGCAAACCCGAGCAGGACGCGCTGGGCGTCATCGAGCTTGTTGTCCGCAAGATAGGCCTGCGCGGTAAGGTAGGCGGCGTAGTCGTCGAGGGAGGTGCCGTCGCGCTCGGCATCGGCGAATTCGGACACGGCCTGACTATATTTATGGTCGAGCAGATAGGCGTGGCCGAGTGCGAGCCGGGCGGCGGAGGCGGCCTCGCCGGAGTGGGCGTTGGCGTAGCGGGTGACTCCGGCAAAGGCGGCGGGAGAAAGCAGGAGAGAGAGCTGCTGGGCCATGGGGCGGAGCTGCGATGAGGCGATGAAGGCCTTTTGATAATGGCGGCTGCGTGCCAGCTCGCGAGCCGTAAGGCGGCGGCGGCGAAGGTGGCGCCGGCGCCGGAGACGGCGGTAGCGGGCCAGTTCGCGGCGGGTCATGTGATGGGAGCGGCTGCGATGCCGAACCCGGGCATGAGTCGTCCGGTGGTGCGAAGTCCGATGGTGGGTGGAGTGGTGGTGGGTGGATCTGGCGCGGGTGGAGCGGCGGGCGGTGTGGTGCGTGGTGTGACGCTGGGTAGGATGCGTGGTCCGGCGGAACCGGCGACGGGTCGTATGGTGTTTGGTTTTGTGGGTAATTTTTCGTTTGGCCGTGGTCTTGTGATGGACCGTAGTTGCCTGCTCGGCATGGACTTCCGGCGCGAGGATGGCAGCAGGAGGAAGCAGAGCCAGAGCGGCAAAAGAGCACACGAGGACGCGGAGCATTCGAAAGACGTGTACCGTTGCGCTACCCTGCATTGCCCTCATTCCTTACTGTACGACGAATCGCTGAGTGGATTCGCTTACCGCCCGGGGAAATTATGGGTGTTACCGAAATGGATACGGGGTGGCAGGCCCAAGGCTGGGTAAGTCCATTTAGATTCTTAAAGATGCTGGAAGGTTTCAGCCGGTTCTGTTAGTTAGGCCGTGTGGGAGGATGGGTGTACTTGATGAGGAGGACTTCGTTTCCGATTTCGTTGTAGATGAGTTCGTCGACGGTTCCCTGCGCGAGCAGGAGGCCGAATCCGCCGGGGCGCATGCCCTGTTCGTCGCGGAGGCGGGTGTGAGCGGCTGGGTCCCCGGCAGGATTGGAGATGGCGGCGTGGGTGAGGGTTTCGGGGCGGAAGCCGGAGCCGGGGTCGCGCACGTAAAACACGTAGGAACGCGCGGTGCGAACGGCGGTGACCTCAACGAACTGGTCGGGGTCGAAGGCGGCTCCGTGCTCCATGGCGTTGAGCAGGATTTCGCGGAAGCCCTGCATCACGTCCTGGCGGGTATCGTCGGGCAATCGCTCGGCGAGCTTGCGGATGAAGGTCAAGAGGCGGTCGGCATTGATGAGGCGGGGGACGACGCGCACGGTGACCCATCCGGGGCGGGCGGAGACGATGTGAAGGTCGTCGCACGAATCGTCGTCGGAAGCCGCACTTTGAGCGAGGCAGGCAATCTCTGTGGGGTCGAAGGGCGGCGTGAAGCAGGCGAAGACGCGGGCGCGCAGTGCGGCGATGACGTCTTCCGAGGTGCTTTGGGCGGCAAGGAGAATGCACTTGACGCCGGGCCGGATGAGCCGCATTTCTTCAAGCAGCGCGAGATCTTCGGCGATGGCGCTTTCCGGGTTGGTGATGACGACGGCGAAGGGCTGCTTGCGCAACCGGAGCAGCGCGTCCGCGTCGCCTGCGGCAAACTCGACAGGGAAAGCCGCGTTGCGAAGGGCATCCGCGATGGTGCGGCTGATTTCGGCGCGATTTCCGATGACGAGGGTACGGCTCATGAGAGCTCCGAGAAGAACAGCTCGATTTTACTCTGGGCCGGGGGCGGCGAGGGTTGTGCGGGCGGAGCTTGTGCTGAGGCATGGCTATGCGGCGTTGCGCTGCCTGACCTGGAGGCGCAGTCCCTCGGATTTTTGCAGATAGGCGATGACCTGGAGGAGATTGCGGGCCTGCGGATTGCCTGAGGGGCCGAACATGCGCAAGAGGCTCTTTTCGGGGATGGCGGTGGCCTGGGCGAGCTGGGCGTATCCCACGGTGGCCTTGATGTAGTCGCGCAGGATGGACTTGGCGGTGTCGAGGTCTCCGGCGACGAGGCACTCGATGCCCTCGCGGAGCAGCTCGCGTCGGAAGGCGCGGTCTTTTTGCACCCGGGCGAGGACGGTTTGTTTGAAGTCGCGCGTTAGGGGCATGGTGATGTCTCCTATCTGTGCTTTCGCACTGCTCTTTTGTATGCGGACCAGAGAGCGATGGCTCCCGGACTGCGGCCATTTTTCAATGGTAACACATTAGTTACCATAGGGGAGGTGAGTGGTGCGCTGGTGCTTGTTTTTCATTTATGCCGGAATCATGCTCCTCGCCGGACTGCGCCTGGGTGTAGGCCATAGAATGGCGGGATGATTCGTTCAGGGATGATTCGGTTGTGTACGGGTGTGGTGTGTGGGCTGTTGTGTGTGGGTGCGGTTGCGTGGGCGGCGGGACCAAAGCGGGCTCCGGTGCCGGTGCGCGATCCGCATGCTGCGGGGTATGTGAAGGCGGTGGATTTGCCGGATGGGGTGAACGCTCCGGCGGATAAGAATGGGAACTTTGTGCTGGGGCCGTTGCACACGCCTGCGGCGGAGTCGGCGGTGCGGGCGGGCGTGGCGCAGGGGCGGGTGTATCGCTTCACGATGCGGTCAGAGGACAGCCGGTTTTATCCGGGGATTGTGCGGGAGAAGGGGACGTTCGGGACGCCGGATGCGAAGAATCCGGCGCGGCTGATGGTGACGACGAGCCATGCCGCCGCGTGGACGCGGGTGGTGACGGTGTATGTGCCGAGCCAGTATGTGGCGGGGACGGCGGCTCCTTTTATTGTGGATGAGGACGGGCCGGACCCGCTGCTGTTTACGGTGCTGAATAATTTGATTGCGGAGCGGAAGGTTCCGGCGATGGTGGCGATTTCGATTGGCAACGGCGGGGGCGACGCGCAGGGGAGCGAGCGGGGGCTGGAGTATGACACGATGTCGGGCAAGTATGCGGAGTTTGTTGAGCACGAAGTGCTGCCGCGAGTGGAGGCGGTGGCGCAGGTGCGGCTGACGCATGATCCGGATGGGCGGGCGACGATGGGGGGCAGCTCGGGCGGGGCGTGCGCGCTGATTATGGCGTGGTATCACCCGGGGCTGTACCACCGGGTGCTGAGCTACTCGGGGACATTTGTGAATCAGCAATGGCCGTATAACCCGAAGATGCCGCATGGGGCGTGGGAGTTCCATGAGCGGCTGATTCCGGAGTCGCCGCGGAAGCCGCTGCGGATATGGATGGAGGTGGGCGACCGGGATTTGTACAACCCGAACGTGATGCGCGACGGGATGCACGACTGGGTGGTGGCGAACGAGCGCATGGCGAAGGTGCTGGCGGCGAAGGGATACCATTATCAATTTGTGTTTGCGCGCAACGCGGGGCATGTGGACTACGCGGTCAGGAAGCAGACGATGGCCGAAGCGCTGGAGTATGTGTGGCAGGGGTACAGGGCGAAGGCGCACTGAGGCTGAGGTGTGAGCTGCGCGAGAGGGTGCCGGCGGAGCGGCTCGATGGGATCGGGCTCCGTTATGATGGTGTAGTTTGCCTATGATCAGTGGCACGACGGAGGATGAGACTGTAGCGATGCGATTAGTGAATTTTGGATACCGGGGTCGGGTTGAGTTTGGCGTGGAGCGCGATGGGTTTGTGCGGTCGCTGGCGGCGGCGGGCTACGGGAGTGACGCGGCATTTTTTGCCGGGGGCGATGCGGCGCTGGATGCGGCGCGGAAGCTTGCCGGCGCCGCGGAGGCGGAGCAGATTGCGTTGAGCGAGGTGCAAATGCTGGCTCCGGTGCTGAAGCCGGGGAAGATATTGTGCGTGGGGTTGAATTATCGTGATCACGCGATTGAGTCGAAGATGACGATTCCGGAGGTGCCGACGATTTTTTTGAAGCTGCCCAATGCTGTGACGGGGCCGGGAGCGGAGATTGTGCTGCCGCGGAACTCGTCGCAGCCGGATTATGAGGCGGAGCTTGCGGCGGTGATCGGGCGGGGCGGACGGAATATTCGCGCAGAGGACTGGGAGCGGCATGTGCTGGGCTACACGATTATGAACGACGTGAGCGCTCGCGATGTGCAACTGGCGACCACGCAGTGGACGCTGGGCAAGAGCTTTGACACGTTTGCGCCGATGGGGCCTGCGATTGTGACGACGGATGCGATTCGCGATCCGCATGCGCTGGATATTCAACTGGTGATTGATGGCGAGGTCTTGCAGCACTCGAATACGAAGCACCTGATCTTCAAGCTGCCGGAGCTGATTGCGCATATCTCGGCGGTGGTTCCGCTGGAGCCGGGTGACGTGATCAGCACGGGAACTCCGGCGGGCGTGGGGTTGGGGCGGACTCCGCAACGTTGGCTGAAGCCGGGGGAAGAGGTTGTGATTACGATTGAGGGGATTGGCGAGCTGCGTAATCGGACGGTGGCGGCGGAGTGATGCGCTGAGTGCGGAGATTGGCTGGATGAAGGAGTGGGTGTGAGCGAAGAGTTCCGGTTGGATGGCAAGACGGCGGTTGTGACGGGCGCGGGGAGCGGCATTGGGCAGGCGATTGCGCGGCGGTTTGCGGCGAGCGGCGCGAAGGTGTATTTGCTGGATTTGCGGAAAGAGAGCGCGGAGCAGACGGCGCGGCTGATCGCGGAGCAGGGTGGAGCGCCGGCCAGCGTGGTTGCGTGCGATGTGACGGATGGCGAGGCGACGCGGGGCGCGTTCGGCGCGATTGCTGCGGAGGGGCGGATCGATGTTCTGGTGAACAGCGCGGGGGTGTCGAACATTGGGCGGCTGGAGAACACGACGGAAGAGGATTTTGACCGGCTGTTTCGCGTGAATGTGAAGGGCGTGTTCCTGTGCATGCAGGCGGTGGTTGAGCCGATGAAGCGCGGGGGCGGCGGGGTGATTCTGAATCTTGCGTCGATTGCGGCGACGGCGGCGTTGAACGACCGCTTTGCGTATTCGATGAGCAAGGGCGCGGTGTTCGCGATGACGTTGTCGGTAGCGAAGGATTACCTGGCGGACAAGATTCGCTGCAACTCGATTTCGCCGGCGCGGATTCATACGCCGTTTGTGGATGCGTATTTGAAGGAGCATTATCCGGGGCGTGAGGCGGAGATGTTTGCGAAGCTGTCGCAGGCGCAGCCGATTGGTCGGATGGGCGAGCCGGATGAAGTGGCGACGCTGGCGCTGTATCTGTGCTCGGATGCGTCGTCGTTTATTACGGGAGCGGATATTCCGCTGGACGGCGGGTTCTTTAATTTGCGGTAGTGGCTGAAGGGACGGATATTATGGACCTGCAATTGAAGGACAAGGTGGTATTGATTACGGGCGGCGCGCGGGGCATCGGCGGCGCGATTTCCGAGGCGTGCGCGGCAGAGGGCGCGATTCCGGTGATGGTGAATCGCGACTCGGAGGAAACGCAGAGCTTTGTGGCGCAGCTGAAGGCGGCGGGGCATCGCTGCGAGCTGCTGGCGATGCAACTGCTGGAGCCGGAGAGCTGCAAGCAGGCGGTGGAGGAGACGCTGCGGCGTTGCGGACGGATTGACGCGCTGGTGAACAATGCGGGCGCGAACGATAAAGTCGGGCTGGAGAGCGGGACGCCGCAGGAGTTCATGGAGTCGATCCATCGCAATTTGTGGCACTACTTCTCGATGACGCATTATGCGCTGCCGTCGCTGAAGGCGGCGCGGGGCGCGATTGTGAACATCAGCTCAAAGACGGCGGTGACGGGGCAGGGCGGGACGTCAGCCTATGCGGCGGCGAAGGGCGCGCAACTGGCGCTGACGCGGGAGTGGGCGGTGGAGCTGCTGCCGTATGGGATTCGGGTGAACGCGGTGGTTCCGGCAGAGGTGATGACGCCGCTGTACAAGCGATGGATTGCGACGTTTCCGAATCCGGAGGAGAAGCTGCGCGGGATTACGGCGAAGATTCCGCTGGGGAAGCGAATGACTGAGGCCGCGGAGATTGCGAGCATGACGGTGTTTCTGTTGTCAGAGAAGTCGGGGCACACGACCGGGCAGCAATTGTTTGTGGACGGCGGCTATGTGCATCTTGACCGCGCGCTGGAGTAGGGCGGGGCGGTTGGCCGGCTATTGCGGCGCGATCCAGACCGGGCCGTCGGGGTAGCTGTACTCGTGCAGGGTTGAGGGATAGATTTCGGCGCTGTATCCGGGCTGGGTGGGCAGGACGTAGTGGGCGTTGCGGATTTTTACGGGATCGACGAAGTGCTCGTGCAGGTGATCGACGTATTCGGTGACGCGGTCTTCAAGCGACGTTGAAACGCACAGGTAGTCGAAGGCCGAGAGGTGCTGGACGTATTCGCAGAGGCCGACGCCACCGGCGTGCGGGCAGACGGGGACATTGAACTTTGCGGCCATGAGGATGACGGCGAGGTTCTCGTTGACTCCGGCGAGGCGGCAACTGTCGATCTGGCAGACGTCGATGGCCTGAGCCTGCAGAAGCTGCTTGAACATGACGCGGTTGTGGCAGTGCTCGCCGGTGGCGATGCGAACGCCGGTTTCGCGGCGGATGCGCGCGTGGCCGAGGATGTCGTCGGGGCTGGTGGGCTCCTCCATCCACCAGGGATCGACTTCAGCGAGGGCGCGGGTGCGGGTGATGGCTTCGCCGATATCCCACTTTTGATTGGCGTCCATCATGAGCTTGTTGGAGGGGCCGATTTTGGCGCGGACGAGACGAGCGCGGCGGAGATCGTCTTCGAGGTCGCCTCCGACCTTGAGCTTGAAGTGCGTCCAGCCCGCGGCCAGGGCTTCATCGCAGAGGTGCGCGATCTTTTCGTCGCTGAAGCCGAACCATCCGGCAGAGGTGGTGTAGGCGGGATAGCCTTCGCGGCGGAGGTGGGCGAGGCGGTCTTCGATTCCGGGGCGGCGTTCGCGTAAGAGATGCAATGCCTCATCGGGTGTGAGCACGTCGGAGATGTAGCGGAAGTCGATGGCGCGGACGATGTCTTCGGCGGGCATGTCGGCGAGGAGCTGCCAGAGGGGCTTGTTCTGCACGCGGGCGTAGAGGTCCCAGACGGCATTGAGGAGCGCGCCGGTGGCGAGGTGAATGACGCCTTTTTCCGGGCCGAGCCAGCGGAATTGACTGTCGGAGGTGAGCTGGCGGTAGAAGGCGCCGAGGTCGTCGGTGATGGAGGAGAGATTGCGTCCAACGGCGAAGCGGGTGAGGTAGCGGAGGGCATCGACGCAGAGCTCGGTGCCGCGGCCCAGAGTGAAGGTGAATCCGAAGCCTTTGGGGCCGTGGTTGGTTTCGAGAATGCAGTAGGCGGCGGAGTAGTCGGGATCGACGTTGACGGCGTCGGAGCCGATGTTTTCGCGCGAGGTCGGGAAGCGCAGATCGATGACGCGAGCGCCGGTGATTTTAAGGTCGTTCAACGGATTCTTACCTCTCAATGATTTTACGGTGGATTTTCGAGAGACGGTGTATTCCTGGTTCGTGCATGGGCGTGCAGCGCTGGAGTTCGAAGCGCGATGATTGTTGGGCCCGTGCTGAGAACAACGCGGCCCGACTATGATGGGAGTGCAATTGAGGAACTACATATGGATGCGATTGTTGTGAAGCCGGAGGGGGCAAGGTGGGACTGCCTGAGCCTGGGTGAAGTGATGCTGCGCCTTGATCCGGGTGAAGGGCGGGTGCATACGACGCGGCACTTCAACGTTTGGGAGGGCGGCGGCGAGTACAACGTGGCGCGCGGGCTGCGGAGGTGCTTTGGACTGCGCACGGCGGTGGCGACGGCGTTTGCCGATAACGCGGTAGGGCGGCTGGCGGAGGATTTGATTTTGCAGGGCGGCGTGGACACGTCGCTGATTCGCTGGGTGGCATATGACGGAGTTGGGCGCACTGTGCGCAACGGGTTGAACTTTACCGAACGCGGATTTGGATTGCGGGCCGCGGCGGGCTGCTCAGACCGAGGGCATACGGCGATTTCGCAGACGAAGAGCGGGGACTTTGACTGGGAGGAGATTTTTGGCGCGCAGGGCTCGCGGTGGTTCCATACGGGCGGGATTTTTGCGGCGCTGTCGGAGTCGACGGTGGAGGTGGCGAGCGAGGCGATGGATGCGGCGCGGAGGCATGGGACGCCGGTCTCCTATGACCTGAACTATCGGGCTTCGCTTTGGAAGAGCATAGGCGGGAAGGCGAAGGCGCAGGAGGTGAATCGCGAGCTGGTGCGGAAGGTGGATTTGCTGCTGGGGAATGAAGAGGATTTTTCGGCGATGCTGGGGATCCAGCTCGAAGGGGTGGCGGAGGACTTTGCGGAGCTGCCGATTGCGAGCTACGAGACGATGCTGCGCGAGGTGGCCAAGGCGTATCCGAACCTGAAGCTGGTTGCGACGACGCTGCGGACGGCGCATACGGCGAGCCGGAATGCGTGGGGCGCGATGGCGCTCTATAAGGATGAGATTGTGTATGTGGAGCAGCAGGACATTGACATTCTGGACCGGGTTGGCGGCGGGGACTCGTTTGCGTCGGGGCTGATCTACGGGATGCTTGCGGGCAAGCCGCTGGAGTGGGCGGTGCGCTGCGGAGTGGCGCACGGCGCGCTGGCGATGACGACTCCGGGAGACACGAGCATGGCCACGCTGGCGGAGGTGGAGCGCGTGATGAAGGGAAGCTCGGCAAGGATTGAGCGATAGAGAGGGAATGATGGAAGAGACGAAGGCAAGGCTGGAGCGGGTAGGGCTGATTCCGGTGCTGCGGGCCAGCTCGCCGGAGCTGGGGCATGCGCTGGTGGATGCGATGATGGCCGGCGGCGTGACGGTGGTTGAGGTGACGATGACGGTTCCGGGGGCGATTGGGCTGCTGCGGGAGCTGAAGCAGAAGCACGGCGACGGGCTGCTGCTGGGGTCGGGCACGGTGACGGACGCGGCGCAGGCGCAGGCGACGATTGAGGCGGGGGCGGAGTTTGTGGTGAGCCCGAGCCTGCATCCGGAGGTGATTGCGAAGACGAAGGCGCTGGGGAAGGTTTCGATTCCGGGAGCGCTGACGCCGACCGAGGTGATTACGGCGTGGCGGGCGGGCGCGGACTATGTGAAGGTGTTTCCGTGTTCGGCGATGGGCGGGGCGAGTTATTTGAAGTCGCTGCGGGCGCCGTTTCCGGAGTTGAAGCTGATTCCGACGGGCGGGGTGACGCTGGCGACGGCGGCGGATTTTCTGAAAGCCGGGGCGCGGGCGCTTGGCGTGGGCGCGGATCTGGTGAATGCCGCGGCCATTGCCGAGGGGAGGCCGGAGGTGGTGACCAATGCGGCTCGGGCGTATCTGGAAGTGATTCGGGCGGGGTTCTCCCGCGTCTGAAGAGTTTTGGGGGAGTATTTCGGGGAGAAGCCGCGTGGGGTTAGCTGAAATTTTTGACGGCTTGCTCGATTCCGGGGGCGCCGGCGGCCAGGTCCTGCAGGGTCATGGCGGGGCGGACGGTGAGGCGGGCGTTGAAGGCGAGGAACCAGGGCTCGGCCATGGCGGGCAACTGGGAGGACTCCTGCATATCGAAGAAGATGTAGCCGGTGCGCTCGCCGTTGTCCTCAGAGAAATAGGCGGCTTCGGGTTTCATGCCGTCGAGGATTTTCTTGATGGTGGTTCCCAGGGCGCCGCTTCGGGCGGCGGCGTTTCCGGTTTCTACGGGGATGGTGACTTTCATTAGCATGCGCATGATGCGTGCCCTCCTTTACGGGCGGAATTATATACGGATGGAACAAGGCGGTTCAGTTGGGAAAGCGGCCAATGCGCGTTTTGGGGGGCGCGCACTGCGCCCTGGCCGTTCCGGTTCCTTCGGCTTCGCCTCGGGACAGGCTCTGTGACAGCGAGGTCCGGACTGTTTGGATGGGCTGGGGGCCGGGTTCTGTAAAAACTCCCAGTTGCAGAACTGCCCGCGCTGAAATAGCCTCAGCGCGAGGTGACTATGAAGGAACCGGGATTGGACGGACGGCACCGCGATAAGGATGGCACGATCGAGTTGAAAAAGGGAAACGCGCTCAACAAGAACCTTTCCCATCCGGTTAAGGGATTTTCACCGCTTGCGAAGGTGGAAACCATGCGGAAGAAAACGGGGCAGAAGAGCATAGCCGGGATACGGAAGATAGCTGCTCGAAAGCGCCCCTGAGATATTCCGACTGCACAAAAATTTCGCGACCTGCACAAAGATCGGCTAATCGGAATTTGTTTTTGTGCGGAGGCGGGGCGGTCTGGTTTGTGGTTGGGTGGTGGGTGGCGCTTTGGCTTGGGGTGATGGACCGCTGATGCGGATTAGGATGGGTCGTTGCGCCTGACGGCTGCACTCCGGCCTGCGGCAGCAAGGTTGCTCCTTCGGAGCGGGTCTTTAGCCCCGGGCTAAAGACCACTCCAATTCAAATGGACCGCGCGTCGTGGACCCCGATTGGCCGGTGCTTCTGCGTGGCCCTCGCGGTGCGAGGTTTTGTCTTGTGCATCTCGTTCAGATATGAGCGCTCGTTTAATTGCTGAGAGGTAGGCTCTTTAGGCCCCTTCTTCGAGCGTTTTCTTAATTTGCGTTTGGATTTCGTCCACCCTCGATTTCGTTAGGAGATAGTCACCCGCGATGGGATCGTCGCTATGATTTGCCATGGTAAATATCTGGGCTGATGCATCGTTGAGAAGGTGAACCAGCCGCGTCGAAGCATCGATGTGGTTTGCGATGCTCCAGCGTCGTATCGCTTGCGAATTCAAAGCAAGAAGTTGCTCCCTTTGCCAAGGCTTCTCATTTACCGTTTTAAGCAGTTGCCTCTGTGCTTCAACTCGACTGGTGAATTCTCTCATGTTGTTCGGCCCTCGTTACGAGTTTTGCCATCCACTCAGCGATAGATGAAAACTCCGAGACTGCTTTGGTCGCCTCCTCATCACTAATAGCAGGTCCGAGGCTCCGGGTACATAATATTCTGCATTTCTCGATGGTTCGGTGACAGTTTGCTGATATCGGCAGCGCAAGGTCGCCGGTAAGAGCCAGTGCGGCATTTCTTGAGAAGTTCGGCTGGCCTAGCACTCCTAGGCTAAAGCACGTCGAGATGTTTCGAATACTCAGAAAAACTGCGGATAAATCGAAGATAAGGCTAGCACTATCTCTGAAGATGGATGACCGCGCCTCCTCAAACACCTCTTGAAACTTCCTGCAATCATCGAGGCAATTAAGGTATCGTCTTGGCTTCCCAAGGGATTTCAGGAAATCACAATTGTTCGTTGCGTAGAGCAGCCGCGATTCGAGATGCAGGTGCCAAGCAAATGGACTTCCCTTGTCCCACATTTGCTCAATCTTAGAATATGAATAGATTGAATATTTGCTCTGATCGAATCGTGAGTCGTGGCCCTTTACGAGCGCGAGAAGATCTATGTCAGAATCGGCTGCCACTTCTCCTCGACAGATTGAACCAAATGCGTAGATATGCATGCTACCGCCGGCTGAAACGCTTGATGAGAATTGATATCAGGGCGGCTACTAGCGTTAATCGAAGGAATGCCGCCAATGACAGATACCAATTCGAATATTGCGGGAAGGATTTTGCGCCTAAAAATACTTCGGGTGCCACACGGATGCCGTCCCAATAGCTCCTGATTTCTTGGGGATTTCCCACTTGGAAAGCGTGATATACGGCCATCATGCAGAATAAAAAGATGAGTGACACCGTAAGACGCCCTACACTTTCGCCATTTCCCCAAAGGAAATGTAGGCAGTCAAACCAAGCCCATTTAAAGAATGAACCGACACGTTTGGATCCGCGGTATTTCTTGCGGTAATAGCTTTTCTTTGAATACCACGCTTCGAAGAGGTGTGTTCTTGTCGCCTCAAGCTCGATTCTGATTGCTTTGTTAACCGATTCTGCTTCCCCTAGCTGCTGATAGTTCATTCTTAGGGTTCTTGCAAATTTAGCCTTCTGATTCTCGTAATCTGGCGCTTGGCTCACTAGGATTTCGTCGCTGATGATCGTTTTTTTGAACGTCGCATATGGGAAGGTGCATCCCGAAAACTTAGAGCCGTGAAAGCTCGTGGATTGGAAGCGGCATCCTGTGAAATCGCAGCGTATGAAATTGCAGTCTCGTAGATAGCAGCTATCAAAGATGCAGTATCTAAAGTCGACACGATTGAAGACTTTTTCTTTTGCAACAAGCCTGGTGAATATGTAATTGACGAACGATGCGCCGTTCACGTCTTTTGTAAACTTGCGATCTTCGCATCGATGACGCTTGTTTTCTGCCAGCATTGCGCCCCCCAATTGTCTACCTGTCTCGCAAAGGTGCTCGACCGCAGGCTTACTGCCCGGTCTATTGGTTACATCATTTTGGTCCTTTAATTTGGATGGATAGAGCTTACCATCGTTCAACAGCCGTATGGGCTTTGTGATGAATCATTGCGCTGATCTTTCCGCTCTCCTTTTTGCCTCAATTCCTTCTCAGATATAGGATAGAAGTGGTCGGAGATTGGGCGTGTTGGGTGGGTGCCGCTCGAATCTCTGAAACTTTCTGACATGGCGATGATCCAACAATCAGGCACCGAGGAAGTGCATCCTGACGTTCTGCTGGTAGAGCGGGCGAAGCAGGGGGATGTGGCTGCGTTTGAGAAGCTGGTGAAGCAGTATGATCGCCAGGTTTTCAGGATTGCGAACCACATTACCCAGAATCGCGAAGACGCTGAGGATGTGGTTCAGGACGCGTTTTTGAAGGCGTTCCAGAAGCTGGATCAGTTCCAGGGGAACTCGAAGTTTTATACCTGGCTGGTGCGGATTGCGGTGAATGAGTCGCTGATGCGGCTGCGGAAGCGTCGCACGGGCAAGATGGTCTCGATCGACGAGGACGTGCAGACGGAAGACGGCGCGATGCCGCGCGATCTGGCGGACTGGAGTCCGGACCCGGAGGCGCTGTATGGGCAGTCGGAGATGGCGGAGATCCTGAAGAAGACGATTCAGGGGCTGCCAGAAGGGTTCCGAGTGGTGTTTGTGCTGCGTGACGTGGAGGGCCTGTCGACCGAGGAGACGGCGGATACGCTGGGGCTGAGTGTTCCGGCGGTGAAGTCGCGGCTGCTGCGGGCGCGGCTGCAGTTGCGGGAGCGGCTGGCGAAGTACTTCCGCAAGGACGGCAAGAATGGTGGTGGGAAGTGACCTGCACGGAGTTTCTGGCGCAACTGGATGAGCTGATCGATGACGAAGCGACGGCGTCACTGCGGGCCGATCTGGAGCAGCATTTGCGCGAGTGCGAGCACTGCGAGATTACGCTGAATACGACGCGGACAACGATCCAGATTTATAGAAGCCACGAGATTTATGAGCTTCCAGAGGGCGTGCGGATACGGCTGGAACAGGCGATTATGGCGAAGTGCCGCAAGTGTTAGCCACACGGGCGGACTCGCCGTCCAGGCACACGCGCTTCGCGCCATCGCTGATTTAGATTTGTGGGCGCTTCCGTTGGTCGCGGGGTAGAGATTGATTGGGGAATAGCTGAGGCTCAGGAGGGATCCTGAGCCTTTGGTGTTTTTGGTGTGTGCGCGGCCGTTAGTTGGTGGTGTTGGCGGGGTCGCGGGAGTTGTCGCGGCGGTGGAGCGTGGGCGGTTCCTGGGAGCCGTTGTTTTTGGCGCGGCGGAGCGAGGGCCGGTTGAGGTTGTTCTTGTGGAGGCGGCGCTTGTTTTCGATGCGGGCGAGGCGTGCCTTGACGGCCTCGAACTCGGAGGTGTCCTCGAGGTACTCGGCGCGTGGCGGGAGGATGTGGGCGATTTCCTCCTGTGATTTCTGTATGCGGTCGGGGGTCTGGGGGTGGTCGGAGAAGACCTTGGCGACGGCTCCAGGCTTGTGTTTCTGGAGGTCTTCGATTTTTTCGAAGAAGGAGACCATGGCTTCGGGGTCGTATCCGGCGCGGTACATGTACTGGATGCCGAGGTAGTCGGCCTGGGCCTCGAACTCTCGTGAGAACTCGAGGAAGGTGACGGGGATGGCGACGCTTTCGGCCTCGTAGATGCCGTATCCTGTCCAGCCGCCGATGAAGATCATGGGGGCGATGGAGGCGATTTGCGCGATGTTCATGCGAGTCATTTCGCGCATGGCGTGGTGGGCGCAGACGTGTGCGGTTTCGTGGGCCATGACGCCGGCGAGTTCGGCTTCGTCGTCGGCGGCGAGGATGAGGCCGGAGTTGACGAAGAAGAATCCGCCGGGCAGGGCGAAGGCGTTGATCTCGTCGGAGTCAATGACCTTGATGGTGAAGGGGACCTTGCAGTCGGAGTTCTTGACGATGTTCTGGCCGATGCGGTTGATGTACTCGGCTACGACGGGGTCGGTGATGATGTGGGAGCTTTTCTCGACCTCCATGGAGTACTGCTTGCCGATTTTGATTTCGGTACTGGTGGAGTACCAGTTGCCCACGCCACGGCCGCCAATTTTGCGTTCGCCGACGGCGTTGACGTCCTGGATGCTGCCCTTTTTGACGCCGGGCATGAGCTTGTCCTGATCGTACTGGGGTGGGTTGTTGAGCGAGGATGTCTCGTCGGAGTCGGGCTGCTGGGCAGCCTCAAGTGCAGGCGCGGTGGGCGGGAGCGCGGTGAAGGTGGACTCAGAGTTGTCGGCGGTTTTGGTGGTTTTGCTGGATGCGCTGGTTTTGTTGGAGGCGATGGAGGCCGCGGGCGCGGTGGTGGTGGATGCGGTGGTAGTGGCGGCGGCGGCGGGCTTGGCGTCTGCTTTGGTCGAAGCTGCTTTGGGGGCGGAGCTTTGGGTGGTGGTCTGGGTGTTGGCGGCGGTGGTCTTCTGCGAAGCGGCTGCCGGGGTGGTGGCCGACTGGGCAACGGCCAGGGAGGCCACGAGGGCCGCAGCGGCGGCGAGGGCCAGCAGACGGGAGACGGTTTTGGTGGAGTGGTCCGGCATAAAAAAGCCCCCAGAAGGCAGCGTATCTCCTATATTAGACGCCTGATGCGGAGATATTTCTCCGATTTTGGGGCGGAGTTGCTTTGACCGGGCGCGAAATAAGGCTGCTTTCAGGGCTAGTATGCGCCATTTTTGCGGAGAAGGCGTGCCTGCAGGGAGGCGGAATTACGGTGAGGTCGTAAAGTGTTGCAGCTAGTAGCTACTAGCCACTAGCTGCCAGCTACTAGCCAACAGCCAACAGGTGATGGGCCATAGGCTATCGATTGTGGGGCTTGAAGCGGTGTGCGGCCTGGGCTGTGGGGCGGGACAAGAGCGGGTGGGCGATGGTTCCGGAGAGGTGGAACGAGGGCTGGGTTGCGACGTGGCGGGCGAGCGCGGTTGGGGTCCAGGTGAGGTTGAGTCTGCGGGCGAAGGAGATGGTTCCGGTGGCGGGGCCCTTGGTGAAGGTGAGGGTCTGGTTGGAGATGGTTCCAGAGGCCGACCAGGGGTAGAGGCGCATAAGCGGGAGGCGCAGCGGCAGGAGTTTGCGCACGCGAGTGATGGCCGCACGGGCGGGCGCGGAGCCGGATGCTGTGGCGGTGGGCGTGGCGGTGGGTGTGGCTGCGCCGGTTGATGGAGTGCCGGGTGCCGCAGTGCCGGGTTTCGTCGCTGGCTTTGACGCGGAGGGGGTTTCGGATGGGATTCCGTACCAGGGGCCGTTGGTGACCCAACTGAAGGTTCCGGAGGCGGAGGCGGCGAGCGAGGAGAATCCGTGGAGGTCGAGTGCGGACTGGCCGTCGATGGTCCCGGCGCCCCATTTTTCGTGGAAAAGTGCGGCGGCCTTCGTAAGCTTAACGCCAGTCCAGGTGAGGTTGAGGGTATAGGCGGGGCCGCTGGAGGAGCTCTTGATGGAGCCGGTGACGTGGGCGGAGCCGCCGAGCGTGGAGGCGTCGAGCGAAGAGATATCGAGTTTTCGGGACTGGAGGGTGATGGCGGCGCGGGCGTTAGTGAGGCGGAGTGCGCCGATGGTGAAGGCGCCTGCGTGGATGGTTCCGACGATGGGTGGCCAGGAGGGCGGAGCGCTTTCCACCTGCGAGAGCAGGGACTGGAGGAAGGCTCCGGGATGGGGGCCGAAGATGGTGGTTTGCAGGGCGGCGGCGTCGAGCGAGGGGAAGTCGAGATTGACCTCGGTGGCGCAGCCGGAGGGCTTGCCGCAGTAGGCGGGGTAGCTGGCGGAGCCTTTGGCGGTGATTCCGTTGACGGAGATGGTGGCGTTCGCCCAGGTAATGGTGCCGGGTGTGGCGGGATGTCCGGGGCGCGTTGTAGTCCGGCCGTTGAACTGCACGGTGGCCGAGGCGATGTGGATGGGCTCGCGGAGCCATTGGGGGGCGAGCTGCGCGTGCTGGAGGCGGACGAATCCGGTGAGCCGGCTTTGCGATTCGGGGCCGGACTCAAAGGTGATGGGCAGCAGCCAGGGGCCGGAGAGGGTGAGGTCGGTTTCCGCGGCGCCTTGGGGAGCGAGCGCATGGAGCGGATGGAGCTGGGCGAAGTCTCCGGTGGCCGGCTGGAAGCGTGCGAGGGAGCTTTCCCCGGTGAAGTGCAGGCTGAAGCCGGAACGCGAGAGCTGTGCGGAGACCTGCATGGGTGTGGGTGCTCCGGCGGAGAAGTTGGCCGGCAGAAGCAGGAGGATATTGCCGGGAGGCATTGTTATTCCACGTTTCAAAGGCGAGACGCGGGGCACCTGGCGGCGCGTATGGCGGCTGCTGCTGCCTTTGTGAGTGGAGGGAGGTGTCCAGTTGGGCGTGGCGAAGGTAAGCGACGGAAATACGAAGGGCTGATTGACGTTGGCGAGCTGGATGGAGACGTTGCTGGCGACGGCGTGGCCGGTGAAGACGTTGGGACCGGCTGGGGGGTTCGAGTGAGGCGGGCCGGCGGGCGGGGCCCAGGTGAAGTTTCCGTTGAGGATGCCGGACGCGCGAAGGTCAGTGGGCAGGGTACGGCGGAGCATGCCGAGCAGATCGATGAGGAAGGATGTTGGCGTGTGGTTGATTTCGAGGTTCAGATGCGGCTGCGGGTGGTTGAGGTCGGGGACCGAACCGGTGAGCAGGAGGTGTCCGCTGCCGGTGGGCAGGAGGCAGACGAGATGGTCGAGGGAGCGAGTGGGATGGTGATACATGGCCTCGCAGAAGGCGTCGATGTTGAGCTGGTTGATAGGGGTGAATTCGAGGCGGTGGGCGCTGATGACATGGAGGCGGGGGTGGATTTTGAGGTTTGCCATGTCGCCGGTGATGTCGGCTTCAAGGCGGAGGTCGCCGCGCCATCCGCTGTCGAAGCCGAAGAGGAGCCGGCTGACCTGTCCGAGCTGTGCGCCGGTCCATGCGACCTGCAGGTTGAGCGGGAGCTGCTCGAATGTGGGGGCGCGGGTGAGCGAGCCGTCGACGCGGAGGGTGCCGGTGTCCTCGAGGTCAAGGTCGAGGTCGGTGCGTACGGGCTGGGCTTTGAGGCGAATGCGCCAGTGGTTGGAGTCGGCGAGCCAGAGGGAAGCGTCAGTATTGAAGAGCGAGAAGGGTTTTTTATCGAAGCCCTGTTTGAAGTTGATGCGCGCGCTGCTGAAGTCGACATAAGGGAAGCGCAGAGTGCTGCTGGGGCGGCGCTGTGCGGTGGGCGCGGCGCGGGCGCGGGAGGCCTGGATCAGCAGCGAGGAGAAGTTCCATTGTCCGGCGGAGTCGCGGACGAGATTGACGCTGGCGTTGTCGAGGTCGATGCGTCCGATTTCGAGGCGGAGAGTCCAGAGCGTAGAGAGTCGCGGGTAGACGGTGACGGTGGGCGCGATGAGCAGCGGCTCGGCCCCGAAGGCGGGGTTTTCATCGACGGTGAGGTTGTGGATTTCGAGGCCTGGAAAGGGGAAGAGCGTGAGGTTGATGGAGCCGATGTCGACGGTGTGGGAGAGGCTTCTGGAGAGCGAAGCGGCGATGGTGTTGTGGTAGCGTCCGAGGCTGATGAGAGGCAGCAGAAGGATAAGCAGGGCGACAATGAGCAGGGCAAGGAGGATGCGATGGCGGCGGTGGCGCGCTGGATTCTTAGCGGACGCAGTCATTGGCGATTGAACAAACTATTCCTTCAGAGGTGTGCGCGCGAGGCAGGGCCGAGACGACGCGCACTCGATGACTCATGTTACTTCACGACGTGGAAGGTGCGCTTCCATCGGGTATTGCCGAAGAAGTGCAGGACCACATGGCCGAGCGAGCCGATACGGGCCAGGATGCCGGTGTGGGAGTAGTCGGCTTCAGTGGATTTGAAGGACCAGTAGACGAACATGGGGCGTCCGACGATGTTGGATCGGGGAACGAATCCCCAGTAGCGGCTGTCGAGCGAGACGGGCCGGTTGTCGCCCATGACGAAGTAGTGGCCGGGGGGCACGACGAGGTCGCCGTTCTGGATGTGATTGGGCAGGCTGAGGGCCCACTCGGCGGTAACGTCACTGCCTGGCGGCGGGGGAACGGCGGGGAAGTCGTCGCGATAGGGGTAGGAGTCGGTGGCGACCTGCGCGTATGGCTCCTTGAGGGCGACGCCATTGCGATAGACGGTGCCGTCGATGAGATGGATGTGGTCGCCGGGGAGTCCGATGACGCGCTTGACGAGGTAGAGATGGGTTCCGTCGCTATGGATCGTTGGTTTGTAGAAGACGATGATGTCGTCGCGGTGGACGGGGCGGTAGTAGACGAAGGGGGCCCAGTGAGCGGGGGGCGCGAGAGTGATGCGATCGACGAGGACGTGGTCGCCGATGAGCAGGGTCTTCTCCATGGACGAGGAGGGGATGACGAAGTTCTGGAAGACGAAGGCGAAGGCGAAGAGGACGAGGACGATGACTCCGCAGATGGAGGCAAAGGCTTCAAGAGGAGTTTCGTCCTGTTTTTTGGCGGGGGTTGGCGTCTCGCGTTCGACAGATTGCGGCATCGGGTGTGTGTGCGTCTCCTGCCTAAATTGCTTGCGAATTGGATTGCGGGCGCATCAATGAATTACTTGCAGGATGCGCGACCAGCGGGCGAAATCGAAGATTTTCTCGAGAGGCCCTTCCTGATTGAGTTTACCACCCGATGCGGACATGGCCCGGGCCTGCGGCAGGGCAGGGATGTCGGTCGCGGAAGGCTCGCGGAGCGAGAAGTAGATGAGGAGTGGTCGACCGACGATGTTGGCGCGGGGAACGAATCCCCAGTAGCGGCTGTCGCGGCTGTGCTTGCGGTTGTCGCCGAGGACGAAGTAGTCGCCCGGCGGGACGACGACGTTGCCGTTGACTTCGTCGTGGTGCATCCGCGTCCACCAATGGGTATCGACATCGGGATTGGTGTAGGGTCCGGCGGGGAAGTTATCGCGGAAGGGATCGGGGAAGGATGGTTCCTCGACGGCATAGGGCTCGGTGAGGGGCTTGCCGTTGCGGTAGACGATGCCGTGGACGAGATGGATGCGGTCTCCTGGGACGCCGATGACGCGCTTGACGACATGCTCGGCAGGGTTGAGCGGGAAGTAGAAGACGGCGATGTCTCCGCGTCGGACGGGGCGATAGGGCAGCAGCCAGCCGAAGTGTCCGGGAGGGCCGTAGATGGATTTGTTGACGAGCATAAAGTCGCCGACGAGCAAGGTGCGCTCCATGGACTCGGACGGAATGCGGAAGGGCTGCACGATGAAAGTGAGGATGAAGATGGCAATGATGAGGATGGAGGCGAAGGAGCGCGCCGCATCCAGCAGGGTGGGATAGAGGACGCGGAGGGGATTGGAGGGAGCGGTCTGCGAGCGAGGAGATTCGCCGGGGCCCGTGGCGGGCTCGAGGGTGGCGTGGGCGGCGGCGGGCGGAGTTTCCGTGGGCAGGCTCATGCGGGCTTCTCCGATGAGGCGCTGTTTTTGGGAACAACTGCCATAGCGGTCTGTAGCTTGGCGATGGCGCGCCGTGCGGCCTCCTGCTCGGCATTTTTGCGGGTGGAGCCGACGCCGCGGGCGAGGACTTTGCCACGGACGCCGTTTATTCGTGCGAAGACCTCGACGAGGAAGCGCTTGCGGTGGTCGGGTCCGCTTTCGGCCTTAATGGCGTACTCGGGCTGGCTGTGGTCGTGGGCCTGGAGCAGTTCCTGGAGGGCGGACTTGGAGTCTCCGATGGTTTTAGCGCCGCGCATCTGGTCGCGCAGTGCTGGTGCGGCGGGCTCGATGATTTCGCGGAGGACGAAGCTGCGTACGGTCTTGATGCCGCCGTCGAGGTAGAGAGCGGCCATGACGGCCTCAATGCAGTTGGCGAGCAGGGCGTTTTTTTTGCGTCCGCCGTTGCGTTCTTCGCCATGCCCGAGGAGCATGAATTCGCCAAGATTGAGGCGGGCCGCGACCTGGCCCAGATGGCGTCGGCTGACAAGCTCGGAGCGCAGACGGGTGAGCTCGCCCTCGTGTAGTTCGGGGTAACGGCGGCAGAGGTCTTCGGCGACGAGGAAGCCGACGATGGCATCGCCGAGGAACTCAAGTTGTTCATTATCGGTAGTAGCGGAGGCGGAGCGGGCGTCGATTCCGGTGATGCGGCGCTCATGTGCGAGCGAGCGATGGGTGAGGGCGCGCGTGAGCAGATCCGGCTGCGAGAAGGCGTGATGCAGCAGGGACTCGATGGTTGTCGCCGGCTCCGGTTTCTCCTTCAAGGTCTCCGTCCTAGCAGCATTTTCGGAAATTGGGCGGCCTTGTTGCTTTGTTCCTTGTCACGCCTGCCTGCCGGTCGTGGTGACTCCTGGATCCGTCGCGTGGCTCCCATTATTTCCGGAAATGCGGTGGTTCTCACAGGATATGACGTATCGGCGAAGATTGCGTCGCGACATTGGAGATTATTGTGGCGGAGTGGAAGATGTCTTAACAACAGGCGCCGGGGCGGAGGGCGCCGGCGCGGGACTGCTGCTGGTGGTGTTTGCACTGTCATGGTTGGAGCCGCTGCTGTCATCGACGGGCGGCGGAGGCTGTCCGGGGAGGGTGAAGGGTTTTTTCAGCCCGTCTTCGGCGGCCTGTTTGGTGTCTGGCTGGCCGTCGCGAACGGCGAGGGCGGCTTTGTATTCGGCGATGGCCTGAGCACGATTGAGCTGAATGTCATTGATCTGGCCGAGATAGATGTGGGACCAGGCGAGAAGGCGAGGATTGTGACCAAGCTGAATGGACTGCTGGAAGGCTGGGATGGCGTCTTTCCACCTGCCGGTCATGAGGTCGGCGCGGGCGAGGATGAAGTTGGCCCGCGCAGGATCAGGGGTATGGTTTTTGAGCGCGGTTTCGGTGAGCTGGATGGCGGCGTCCGGTTTGCCGTTGGCGATGGCGTCCTCGGCGATGTCGAGGCTGGAGGGCGGCGGCGGTGTAGCCTCCTGAACGACGTCGGGCGTGGTTTTGTCGAAGAACTCGATGTGCCTGATGCGGCCGACTTCCTGGGGGACATCCATGCCGTAGACGATGGCGCCGATGCTCTGGTCGAGGCTGACGGGCGATTTTTCAAACTGAATGAGCTGCGAATAGAAGTACTGGGTAAGGACGAAGCCGGAGAGCATGTCGTTGTTGACGGTGTTCTGACGGATGGCGGCGTCGCGGGCGAGGGCCAGTTGATGCACGTGATAGGCGGCGGCGACCTGGCTGCGTGGAGTGCCGTGCGGTATGGGCTTGAGGTCAATGCCGGTACTCATAATGCGGGCCTCTACGGCGCGGATGAGGCACTCGACGACGAGCGAGGAGATGTCCTCTTTATAGCGGAAGGCGAGCGGTGCGGACTGCACGATGTTCAGAAACGGGAGGAAGCGATTGACGGCCACGGAGCGAGCGTAGATGAGCGGCTCGATCATGTAGTGGAGATAGACGTGGCGCACCTCGGACATGCGGATTTTGTCGGTGGTGGTGGGCGAGGTGACGACGACGTAGTTGGTTCCGTAGATGCGGGCGTTGGTTTGTCCGGGCGAGAGGAGCGGCTCAATGACCACCAGGAAGCGGCGGTTGGCGTAGGTGGCGGCCGGCATCTTGAGGTAGATGTTGGTGTTGTTGATCATCTGGGTGAGCGGATCGTGGAGGCGCTGCAGGATGGCGTTGTATGCGGCGCGATCGGTGATCCAGATGAGGTGGAGGTCGATGTCCTGCGCGAACTGGCGGAGGATGGGCAGGATGCCGACGACCTGGGTGGAGTCGGGTGGCATGTCCGCTTCGTCGGTGCTGGGTTTGAGATCGGGCGGAGGGGTGACGTAAAGGCCGAGCGAGACGTACTGCGCGAGGTCGAGTCCGGGATTGGCGAGGTGGTGCTGGTCAATGAAGGTGCAGATCTGGTCGCGATCGTCGCGGGCCTTGGCGGACTGGTCAATAGCTTGGTTTACCTGAAGGCGGATGCGGGCGCGGATGGGGTTGGACGCGGCGAGACCATCGTTGTATCCGCAGGCGTTGAGGGCGACGGCGATGTCAAAGAGGGCCTCGCTGTCGGTAAGGCTGACGGACGGGCCGGTGGCGTCAATGAGGGCTGGAGCCTTGGGGCCGGAGGCGCGCTGGGAAGCGGAGGCGCTTTGGCTCGGGGGCGCGTCCTGAGCCTGGGACAGGGGGGCCACGGCAAAGAGCAGCGCTACGAGGAGTACGCAAAGAGGACGGGAAAGAGGACGGTAAGACATGGTTGAGAAAGGCCGCATTCTGAGGGTATCTGGGTATTGGGTGTAGGGTATAGCGCGCGGGGTGCGGGGTGCAAGAAAACAGAGGCAGCCAATAGGCAGCAGCCAAGAGCCAAATTGCTTAGACGCTGGCGGCGAGGGGGATGCGGACGATGGCGTCGGTCGCAATCACGCAGCTTCGAGTTTGAGGCGGACGCGTTTGCCGAGGCGGGCGGCGATATTTACGAGAGCATCCAGCGAGAAGCGAGAGATGCGGCCGCGAAGAAGGTCGTTGATGCGCGGCTGTGTGACTCCGCAGCGGCGCGCGGCTTCGGCCTGTGTCCATTTTCCTTTTTTCACGATGGCGACGATGTGGCGCATGAGGTCTGCCCTAACGCGCAAATTGGCTGCCTGTTCGGGAGTTTCGGCGATTGCGTCCCAGACGCTCAAATAGTCTTTGGTCTTGCTCATTTTGGGTTCTTCCTCAGGAAGCACTCGCAATGGTTCCGGCAAGTTTCGAGGAACCGGGACGGCCTTTGTCTTTCTCGTTATATCGGAATGGATATACAAGAGGGCAAGCAGAATTTGTACGAGCCGGTGATCAGGATTGGGCGAGGGGGAGGCGGACTATGGCGTCGCAGCCTTGGGAGTCGGATCGGTTGCGTAGGTTGAGGGTTCCGCCGTGGGCTTCGGCGATTTGCCGGGCGAGGACGAGTCCGACTCCGCTGCCGGCTTTTTTAGTGGTGTAGAAGGGCACGAAGAGGTTGCCGGGGTTGGTGATTCCGGGGCCGTTGTCGCGGACGGTGATGGAGAGGAAGCTGCCCTGCGGGGCAACGTGGATGCTGACCGCCGGGGCGAGGGCGACGTGGCCGGGCGTGGGCGGCTGTTTGGCGGCGACGGCCTTGACGATGGATTCTTCGCGGGCGCTGAAGGCGGCTTCGACGGCATTGCGGATGAGGTTGATGAAGAGCTGTTCGAGCTGGTCGGGGTCGGCGAGGATCTGGCCGGGTAGGGCTTCAGAGCCTGGGATGTGGGCGAGGGTGACGTCGAGGCGGGGTTCGAGGCGGGCGACGCGTTCGAGCAGGGGGCGAAGGGCGATGCGGCGCAGCGAGGGCGCGGGGAGCTGGGCGAGCTGGCGGTAGGCCTGGACGAATCGGTCGAGGGATTCGGCGCGGCTTTCGATGACGTCGAGGCCGCGATCGAAGTCGGGGAGCGCGCCGTTGAGGTCCTGGGGCAGGCGGGCGCGGAGGCTTCCGGCGATGGATTTGATGGGGGCGAGGGAGTTGGAGATTTCGTGGCCGAGGACGCGGATGAGGCGACGCCATGCGACACGCTCCTCTTCGCGGAGGGCGGTGCTGACGTCGGACAAAAGATACAAGGTGTGGGGGACGCCGCGCTGGCGGAACTGGCTGGCGTGGATCATCCAGCGGGAGGGCGCGCGGGCGAGCTTGTTGTCGATCTGGATGGCCTCGCCGGGCGGGTGGTTGAGGAGAATGTCGAGGTGCAGTTCGTCGGCGGAGCGGCCGAGGTCGCGGGCGGCGTTGATTTTGAAGAGGCGCTCGGCGGCGGGGTTGATGAGGCGGAGGTGCGCGGACTGATCGAAGGCGAGGACGGGAGCGTCGAGCTCGGCGATGACGCGGCGGAAGAGGGCGGCGGCTTCAAGCGAGCCGAGGCGCTGGGACTGGTGCGCGTCGGCGAGGGCATTGATTTCGATGGCGAGGTCGCCGAAGGGGTCATTGGCGCGTGCGCCTCGGGCGCGGAAGGAGTAGTCCTCTTCGCGGAGGGCGGCGACGACGTTGGCGAGGGTTTGCAGCGGGCGGATGACGTGATCCATGAAAGAGACGACGGCGAGCAGCAAGGTGAGCGAGACGACGGCGAGGATGCTGATGATGGCGGAGGCGGAGAGATGCAGGACGAGCAGAAGCGTGGCGAGCAGCACGACGATGATGGTGCAGAGCAGCAGGCTGTAGACACGCAGGCGGGTTTCGAAGCGCAGAGGCTCCTGCCCGGGTTTTGACTTAGCTGGAGTGGGTGGCCTGGATGCCATATTTTTCCATTCGCCTGTAGAGCGCGCCACGGCTGAGGCCGAGGGCTTCGGCGGCCTGGCTCACGTTTCCGGCGGAACGGGAGAGGGCCTTGCGAATGAGGATACTCTCAACGGATTCGAGGCTCATCTCGTCGAGGGACGGAGAGGAGGCGCGGGCGGTGTTGAGGCCGAGGTCGGCGGTTTCAATTTGCGGGCCGCGGGCCATGAGGATGGCGCGCTCGAGGGTGTGGTCGAGCTCGCGGACGTTGCCGGGCCAGGGATGGGCGAGCATGGCCTGGACGGCGGAAGGATCGATGCCGGAGACCTGCTTGCGGTAGCGCTGGGCGTAGCGCGCGAGGAAGTGGGCGGCGAGTGGAGGGATGTCTTCGCGGCGCTCGCGCAGAGGCGGGAGGTGGATTTCGACGGTGTTGAGGCGGAAGAGGAGGTCGGCGCGGAAGCGTCCGGCCTCGGCCTCGGCGTGGAGGTCGGCGTTGGTGGCGGAGAGGACGCGGACGTCGACGCGGCGGGTTTTGGAGGAGCCGACGCGCTCGAGCTCTCCGGTTTCAAGAACGCGGAGGAGCTTGGCCTGCTGGCGGGGTGGGATGTTGGCGATTTCGTCGAGGAAGAGGGTTCCGCCGTCGGCCAGCTCGAAGCGTCCGATGCGCTCGGCGCGGGCGTCGGTGAATGCTCCTTTGACGTGGCCGAAGAGCTCGCTTTCGAAGGTGCCTTCGGGGAGCGCTCCGGTGTTGACGGCGACGATGGAGCGCAAGGCGCGGGCGGAGATGGCGTGGAGGGTCTGGGCGACGATTTCCTTGCCGGTGCCGTGTTCGCCGGTGATGAGGACGTTGGCGTCGGAGGGGCCGATGCGGGCGATGGTGTCGAGGACGGGCTGCATGGCGGGCGCGGTGGCGATCATGGGGGGCAGGCCCTCGGCGCGGAGGATGCGGTTTTCGGCTTCGAGGTGCTGGGCGCGGCGGACGGCACGCTGAAGCTCGATCTGAGTGCGGAGGATGGAGAGCAGGCGGGCGTTGTCCCAGGGTTTCTGGATGAAGTCCTGCGCGCCGCGACGCATGGCTTCGACGGCGACCTCGACGCTGGCCCAGGCGGTCATGACGATGACGGGGAGCTGGGGATCGATGGACTTGATTTGTGCGAGGAGGTCGAGGCCTTCCTGGCCAGAGGTGGTGTCGCGGGTGTAGTTGAGGTCGATGAGGAGGGCGTCGTAGGTTCCGGACTTGAGGGCCTCAAGCGCCATGATGGGGGAGCGGGCCTTTTCGACGCGGAAGCCTTCGGGCTCGAGCAGGAACTCGAGGGCGTCGAGGATGTGGGGCTGGTCGTCGGCGGCGAGCAGGACTGGCTTGCGGGATTTAGGGGCGTCGGGCATAGAGGCTAGAACCAAGGCTTCCAGACATTCTATTCGGTTGAGAATTTCGCCACCCACATCTCAAAATCGAGATGTGGGGCACCCCGATTTCGTGGCATGAATTCGCGGCATAAATTTTGTCATGGCATGTGGGTTACGACTCCGCTGCGGGCGTCATCGATGGAGACCTGCATGCGCTGGAGAGTGGAGCCAGTGGAGTAGTCGAGGTTGACCTTGGCTTGTTCGAGCTTGGTTTGCGCGGCGAAGAGGTTGGATTCGGCTACGGCGAGGAACTGCTCGGAGGACAGGGTGTCGTAGGCGGACATGGCGCCGAGTTTCTGTTCCTGCTTGGCGATGTTGAAGGTGCGCTGGGCAAGATCGCGGGCCTGGGTGAGGGCCTGAACCTGGGCCTCGGCCTGCTGGAGGGCGTACTGGGCGTTGCGCACGTCAAAGCGGATGCTTTTTTTCTGCTCCTCGAAGGAGACTTCCTTCTGGCGGTAGTCGAGGACGGCGCGGAACTGGTCGGCCTTGGCGACGCGGTTGCGGAGGGTGATGTCGAGCTTGAATCCGACCTGATACTCGGGGGATGAGTAGTTGAAGGTGTTCTGGAAGGCCCCGCCGAAGCCGGTGGGGAAGGTGCTGGTGCAGAAGGTGCCGAGCTGGCAGTAGGGATTGAGCTGGCCGCCGAAACCTGCTCCCGCATATTTTCCGTAGAGAGTGAGCGAGGGCAGCAGCTCATTGCGGATGGAGCGGAGGCTGGCCTGCGCGTTCTGCATGGCGATCTGGTCTTCGGCGACGTCGGGGCGGTTTTTTTCGGCCTCGGTGATGAGCTCGTCAATTGGTTTGGATGCGTTTGGATCGGGCGGACCCTGAAGGTCGAGCGGGATGACGGGCATGTCGGCGATGGTGGGATCGATGGTTTTGGTGAGGGCGTTCTTGATGAGCAGCTGATTGAGCTTGAGGTTGGCGCGGGCGACGGTGAGATCGCCTTCGCTGGTGGCGACGGCGGCCTGGTCCTTCAAGACCTGCATGGCGGCAATGTTCTTGAGCTGGAGCTGCTTTTCATCGTCGGCGAGAGTTTCCTTCGCGAAGTCGAGGGAGCGCTCCTTGACGTGGACATCCTGATAGGCGCCGACGAGGGCCCAGTAGATGTTCTGGACCTGGGTGAGGGTGGCGATGGTTTGGGCGCGGAAGGCGAGGTTGGTGAGCTGGATGTTCTTTTTGGCGATGTGGATGTAGCGCTCGTTGGTGGCGAGTCCAAAGCCCTGCAGCAAGGGCTGATTGATGGTGAAGTCGAAGTCGGTGGTGAGCTGAGGATTGAGGATGTTGTAGACGCTGTTTGTGGTCTGGCGCTGTCCGTAGGCAATGATGGAGAAGTTGGTGCCGAGCGGGTAGGCCTGCGAATACCCGGTATAGAACTCGATGGTGTTGTTTTTCAAGGTGGGCACGCCGAAGTTGATGGTGTTGACCTGTTGCAGCGTGGTGTGGTCGACGAGTCCCTGCGCGTACAGATGCGGATCGAAAGGAATGATGGCGGAGCCCGCGCCGAGGGTGGAGGTGACGAGGCCACCGGCGCCAGCGGCGGTGACTCCGGAGCTGGAGCCGCCGGATGAGCCTCCCGAGGCGGAGGAGTTGAATCCGCCGGGGGTGGACTGGGCGATGCCGGTGTTGACGCCGTTGGCGAGGCCTCCGGCCTTGGTGCGCATGAGGTCGGCCTGGGCGATGGGCAGGTTGTAGCGGAAGTACATGAGGTCGAGGTTGTTCTCAAGCGCGAGGGCGATGGCGTCGCGGAGCGAGAGGTAAAGCTTACCGTCGCGCTCAAGGTTGTAGAGGCGGGGGGAGTTGACGAGGTTGATGGGCGGCACGGTGCTGGGCATGTAGGGCGCAAAGGGATTGCGGGAGTGGGGAAGGGAGACGTGGAAGGGCTGCCGCTGCGCAGTGACGGGCTGCACTTGCTGGAGGTCGGCGGCCTGCTGGGCGAGCGTCTTTTGCTGTGGCGCAGGCTGGGCGGCAGGCGCGGGGGCATTGAGCGTCTGCTGCGCGAGTGCGCACGGTGTGAGGACCAGAGCGAGCGCGGCGGCGGCGAGTTTGAGGTTCCAGCGAAGTTGCCGGTTCGAGGGGAAATCCATAGGTGTACTCCTGGAGGCTGCTTGCTTCATTGCGGTCCGGTGGCCGGGGTGAGTTCGGGATTCGCTGTGTCGCGGGTCATCCAGCCGTCGCGGACCTCGATGATGCGGGAGCCGTAGGCGGCGTTGGCGTCAGAGTGGGTGACCTGCACGATGGTGGCGCCCTCCTGGTTGAGCTGGCGGAAGAGCTCCATGATTTCCTTGGCCTGGCTGGAGTGGAGATTGCCGGTGGGCTCGTCCGCGAGCAGAAGCGAAGGCTTGTGAATGACGGCGCGGGCGACGCCGACGAGCTGCTGCTGTCCGCCGGAGAGCTGCGAGGGGAAGAGGTCCTTTTTGCCGACGATGTTGAAGCGGTCGAGGGCGTCGGCGACGAGAGACTGGCGTTCGGAGCGGGGCATATTTTTGTAGGACAGGGGCAGGTCAATGTTTTCGGCGACGGTGAGGTCGTCGAGGAGGTGGTAGCTCTGGAAGACCATGCCGATGTTGCGCCGGGCGAGATCGGCTCGCTGCTTGCGGTTCATGGCGTGCGCGGGCTGATCCCGCAGCCAGTACTCGCCGAGCCACTGGTCGTCGAGCAGGGCGAGGATGTTGAGGAGGGAGGATTTTCCGGCTCCGGAGGGGCCCATGATGGTGAGGAACTCGCCCTGGTGGATTTCGAGGTTGATGCGGCGGAGGACCCAGGTTTGTCCTGCTCCGGCTTTGTAGCTGCGTTCGATATTTTTTAGCTGGATCATGAAAGACAGCTTTCAGCTAGTAGCTAGTAGCTAGTAGCTACTAGCTACTAGCTCATGGTTGCGAGCCGCTGGATGTGCGCGGACTCATAAAAACAGCTTCCAGCTACTAGCTACGGGCACAATGCGGCTGTATCCGGCTGCAGGCCTTGTGTTTTCGCCGGAGCCAGAAGCTAGTAGCTAAAAGCTAGAAGCCAGAAGCTAGTAGCTAGCTACTATGTCGTTTCCAGCACCTGTTCGAGCGCGTCTCCCTCGGCGACTACCTTGCCGTCGAAGAGATGGACCTGGCGCTCGGCGTGTCGGGCGAAGCGTGGGTCGTGCGTGACCATGCAAATGGTTGCGCCTTCGCGGTGCAGATTCTGGAGCAGCTCCATGACGGCTTCGCCGTTGCGGGAGTCGAGGTTACCGGTCGGCTCGTCGGCGAGCAGGATGGAAGGCGAGCCGGCGAGGGCGCGGGCGACCGCGACGCGCTGCTGCTGGCCACCGGAGAGCTGCGATGGATAGTGCTTCATGCGGTGCGCCATGCTGACGCGCTCGAGCGATTCCTGGACGCGGCGTTTGCGCTCGGCGGCGGACATGCCGGTGCGATAGGTGAGGGGCAGCTCAACATTCTCGTAGACGGTGAGGTCGCCGATGAGGTTGAAGCTCTGGAAGATAAATCCGATTTCCTGATTGCGGATGCGGGAGCGCTGGGCGAAGTTGAGGTTTTCGACGGCGTGTCCGTTGAGCAGGTATTTACCCGCGGTGGGGGTGTCGAGCAGGCCGACGATGGAGAGCAGCGTGGACTTGCCGCAGCCGGAGGGTCCGGACATGGCGACGTACTCGCCTTTGTTGATGTTGAGATGGATGCCGGAGAGGGCATGCGTCTCAATCTCGTCGGTATAGAAGACCTTGGTGAGGCCTTCGATCTCGATCAATGCCTGCTTCTGATCTGCTGTGTTTGGTTCCATGTCGTAAGCCCTCGCTCCTCTTTGTGCGGTGCAATTCTAGTCGAGACGGACCTGGTCGGTGTTGTCGTAGCGCGACATGTCGGAAAGGATGACATGGTCGCCTTCGTGGAGTCCGCTCAGGATTTGAATTTCAGTTACCGATGCCTTGCCTACCTTTACCTGGACGCGGGTGGCGGTTTTGCCGTTGGGGCTGATCCGGAACAGGCTGATGGTTGAGTTTTCGTTGCCGAAGGCGGGACGGCCGACGTAGAGCACGTTGTGGAGGCGCTCGAGGTCGATGGTGCCGTCGACGCTCAACTGCGGAACCGCGCCCGATGGGAGCGGTCCATCGAGAGATACGTCAACGGTGACGGTTCCGTTCACTACGGCGGGATCAATTCTGGTGACGTGTCCGGGGACGATGCCGTTATGGGTGTCGATTTGTGCGGGCTGTTCGAGTTGGATGTCGTGGGCCTGGGTTTCGGCGATCTGCAAGGCGGCCTTGAGTTTGCCCGGCTGTACGACCTCGGCGAGGGGGGTTCCGACGGCGACGTGCTGGCCGACCTGAAGGGGGGTGGCGAGCGGGGTGAGTACTCCGGTGATGCCGACACGAACCTCAAGTGCGTCTTCCTGCTTCTGGTAGAGGTTGAGCAGGGCGCGGGCCTGTTCGATTTTGGTTTTTGAGGAGTCGAGCTGGATCTGGATGGCCTTTTGATTGACCTGGATTTGCTGCTGGCTGAGCTGGTGCTGAGTGGTGAGCTGATCGGCTGCGCCCTGGGACTTCTGATAGGCGAGGCCGGAGATGACGCCGAGCTGGTAGAGCTGCTTGTCGGTCTGGGCCTGAAGCTGGTCCTGGGTGTAGTTGGCGTCGACGGCGGCGGCGGCGGTTTTCTTATCCATGAGGGTGCTCTGGAGCGAGGCCTGGAGGGCCTTGTAGTCGGCCTGGGCCTGCTTGAGCTGGAGCTGCGCGGTGAGGAGCTTCTGCTGGAGCTGCGGATCGGAGAGATCCATGATGATGGTGTCGGGAGTGACTTTGGCTCCGGGCAGGACGCGGATGCGGACGACGGTGGCGTCGGTTTGTGCAGGGATGAGCTGGATAGAGTCTTCGCGGGGGACGAGGGTTCCGAGTCCGCGAACCTGGCGGAGCAGATCGCCGCGCTTGACCGTATCTGTATAGATGGTGCTGGAGTCGACGGTGGGGATGGCGGGTTTGAGCCGCGAGATGCCGAGGATGGCAGCTGCCACGAGGACGACTGCGACTGTGCCCCAAACGAGGTTGCGGCGGAATTTTTTCTTCTTGAGGTCGGGGCGGATGATGTCCATTGCACTGATGGTAGAGCACGCGGGCTGCCAAGCGGGGGTGGGAACCTAAATGTTCATGGGAATGGGTTTAGGGGTGATGGCTGGGTATGGCGGGGAGGGGTGAGGTGACCGATTTCGGGAAGTGGTGTCCATTTGTGGACACAGTGGCGGGCGCGGGGATGGGTGGAGGGCTTTGGGGAAGCGATGGTATGGGGAGGGGTGGGAGGGGGTGGATACCGGCGGGGATGGGTTCCGCATCGGTAACATAAGGACATGCCATTTCATATTGTTCAAAGTTTGAAGGCGCATGCGGGGCACTGGTCGATTGTGGCCGCTCTGCTGATTGGCGCGGTGGTGCTGAGTTCGTTTGTGCGGCCGATCCTGAAGAGCCTGGTTCTGAAGATCCCGTTTTTCCATGGCGGGCCGGAGCATGTCTTCAAGATTGTGATGCGTTTGCGGCGTCCGGCGCAGGCGCTGGTGATGGTGACGGGCCTGGGCCTGATACTGCCGCTGATTGCTGAGTTGCAGCCATATGTGGATGCGCTGCAGAAGGGGCTGGCGGTGCTGTGGTTTCTGGCGCTGGGCTGGCTGATGATTTCGCTGGTGTACTGCGTGGAAGATGTGCTGATCCTGCGGTACGACATCTCTGTCGCGGACAACCTGCGGGCGCGTCGGGCGCGGACGCAGATGCAGCTGATTCGGCGCATGGTGATTGTGCTGCTGATGGTGGTGGATGCGGGGCTGGTGTTGTCAGTGTTTCAAGACTCGCGGCTGTGGCACTACGGGGCGGGGTTGCTGGCGTCGGCCGGGTTGGCGAGTTTGGTGCTGGCGACGGCGGCGAAGTCGTCGGCGTCGAATTTGCTGGCGGGTTTGCAGATTGCGCTGACTGAGCCGATTCGCCTGGATGATGTGGTGATTATTGAAGGCGAGTGGGGACGGATTGAAGAGATCACGACGACGTATGTGGTGATGGCGATCTGGGACCAGCGGCGGCTGATTATTCCGCTGAGCTACTTTATCGAGAACCCGTTCCAGAACTGGACGCGGCAGTCGGCGGAGCTGCTGGGGACGTCGTTTTTATATGTGGACTACTCGGTACCGGTGGATCCGATACGGCAGGAGTTTACGCGGATCCTGGAGTCGTCAAAGGAGTGGGACAAGCGGGTGAATGCGGTGCAGGTGACGAACCTGACGGAACATACGATGGAGATTCGCTGCCTGATGAGCGCGCAGAACTCGGGGGAGGCGTTTAACCTGCGGTGCATTGTGCGGGAGAAGATGATCGCGTTTATCCGGGAGAATTATCCGGATGCGTTTCCTCGGATGCGGATCAGCTCGACGGCGCTGGGGGATGGGAAGACGGACGGGCAGAGCGCGGCGGGAGTCGTTATGGATGTGCGCCGTCCGTCGTGAGTGTGGACCCAGGTCTCAAGAGCGGGACCTGGGCACCCGGCCATACCCTCGCGAGCGTTAGGGTTGTACATTTTGTGCGTAAAAGGCTACAAAGGCTGGTATGCCGAGAGGGAAGAAGACGGGGCCGCCGCGCGAGAAGAGCGAGTTTTTGCCGGGGCGGCCGATTAGTTTGAAGGTGCTGGGGGACTATCTGGATCTGTCTCCGGCGACGATATCGCTGGTGCTGAATAATGCGCCGGGGGTGCGGTCGATTCCGCAGGATACGCGGGACCGGGTGGTGGCGGCGGCGAAGAAGTTCGATTACCGGCCGAGTTTTTATGCGCGGTCGCTGCGGAGCCGGAAGAGCTTTTCAATTGGGGTGCTGGTGCCGGAGCTGAGCGACGGCTACTCGGTGCTGGTGATGGGCGGCATTGAAGATGTGCTGATGGAAGAGGGGTACTTCTACCTGGCGGCGAGCCACAGGCGGAAGGCGGATCTGATTGAGGAGTATCCGCGGCTGCTGATGGACCGCTCGGTGGAGGGTTTTATCGCGATCGATACGGCGCTGCAGCATCCGCTGCCGTTGCCGGTGGTGGCGGTGGCGGGTCACAGGAAGATTGAGGGCGTGACCAACATTGTGCTGGACCACCGGAGAGCGGCGGAGCTGGCGCTGCGGCACCTGCATCAGCTGGGGCACCGTCACATTGCGTTCATGCGGGGGCAGACGTTCAGTTCGGACTCGGACGACCGCTGGAAGAGCTTTATGGCGGTGGCGAAGGAGCTGGGGCTGGAGGTGGATCCGGACCTGGTGATCCGTCTGCAGCTGAACCTGTCGTCGCCGGAACTTGGTTATCCGGTGGCGGAGCAGTTGCTGGCGAAGAAGAAGCCGTTCACGGCGCTGGTATCGTTCAATGACATTGCTGCGATAGGAGTGATCCGCGGATTCCAGGACCATCATCTGCGGGTTCCTGAGGATGTGTCGGTGATTGGGTTTGACGATATTCAGGGTGCGGCGTTCCATAACCCGAGCCTGACGACGATTCGGCAGCCGCTGCACAAGATGGGTATCGCGGCGGCGCAGCTTCTGCTGGAGCGGCTACAGGGTAAGAAGGACTATTCGGATGATATTGCGATTGTGCCGGAGCTGATTATCCGCGAGTCGACGATGCCGCCGAATCTGAAGCGGGTAGGGCGGCACGGCTAGGATGCAGTGCGAACCAGCACCGCGTTTTGAGTCCCTTCCCGCGGCGCAGTATTACTTTGTTCTGGTTCTATGCGGGACGGTTACGGTTTTGCTGGGGCCGATTCTTCCGGTTCTGACGGCGCAATGGCACCTGACCGATGTGCAGGGCGGATGGCTGTTCGCGGCACAGTTCTCATCATCGACGATTGGCGCGGTGCTTTCTTCACATTTTCCGAGAAAAAGTCTGGTGAGTGGTTGCGCGAGCGTGAGCGCGGGCGTGGCGATGCTGCTGGTTCCACACTACGCGGCGTCGCTGGCGGCGTTCGGGCTGATCGGCCTGGGTACGGGGCTGGTGGTTTCTGCGACGAACCTGATTTTTGGGACGGAGTATCCGGAGCGGCGGGGCGCACTGCTGACACGGGTGAACCTGAGCTGGGGTATTGGAGCGGTGCTGGCTCCGGAGCTGGTGGCGCTGGCCTTGCGGGCGCATGCGCTGCGGATCTTTGTGCTGCTGGTGGCGCTGATTGTGGCGCTGGCATTTGCATTGTTTACTCCGCTGCTGCGCAGGGGAAGGACAGGCGAACCGAGGGAGCCGAGCACGGTGGCCCGCGATGCGCATGCGGGGCTGCCGATTTTTGTGTTGTTCAGCGTGATGCTGTTTCTTTATGTGGGGGCGGAGACGACGGTTGCCGGATGGATTGCGACCTATGTGCACCGGCTGAGCGGGCTGAGCGTGGCGCGGGCGAGTTTGTTTGTCTCGGTCTTCTGGGTGTCGCTGCTGGCAGGGCGCTGGCTGGTGGTGGCGGTGCTGCGGTGGCTGGCGGAGGTGGCGGTGCTGCTGGGCGGGCTGGCGCTGGCGATGGGCGGCGTGGTGACACTGTTGCATCCGCATCCTGTATGGGTACTGCTGGCGGCGGTGGTGGCGGCGGGGTTGGGCTGCGGGCCGATTTTCCCGCTGTCGGTGTCGCGGATGCTGGCGCGGACGGGGCGGACACGGCATGCGGGCTGGGTGTTCGCGATATGCGGGTCGGGCGGAGCGGTGGCGCCGTGGATTACGGGACTGATTTCCGAGCACGGGGGCGGATTGCGGACGGCGTTTGCGGTTCCGCTGGCGGCGCTGGCGGGCATCCTGCTCTGCGTGGTGATCGAAAGCGCGATGAAGCGGCCGGAGGCGCGTTTGATCTAGTAATAAACAGTTTTACTAAAGTATTTTCCGGGTGCTAGGATGATTTTTTCCTTTCAGGAGGCATATCCACGTGATCAATCGGCGTCAATTTATGAATTACACGGCCGCGCTGGCGGGGATGGCTACGCTGTCCCGCTACGGGATTGCGGCCAACCCGTTTTTTGTGCCGGAGAATACGGAGATTCCGGCGATCGATATCACCGGAGCGCGGTTTCCGAAGGACTTTTTCTGGGGGACGGCGACGGCGTCGTATCAGGTGGAGGGCGCGTGGAAGGCGGACGGGAAGGGCGAGTCAATCTGGGACCGCTTTGCGCACACCCAGGGGAAGATCAAGGGTAGCGACACTGGGGACGTGGCGTGCGACACGTATCACCGCTACAAGGAAGACGTGGCGATCATGAAGCGGCTGAACATGAAGAGCAGCCGGTTCTCGGTGGCATGGACGCGGGTGCAGCCGACGGGTCGCGGGGCGGTGAACCAGAAGGGGCTGGACTTCTACAGCCGCTATGTGGATGAGCTGCTGGCGGCGGGGATCAGGCCGATGTGTACGGTGTTCCATTGGGACCTGCCGCAGGCGCTGGAGGGCCAGGGCGGGTGGCCGAAGCGCGAGCTATACAAATATTTTGCTGATTATGCGGAGATTGTGGCGAAGGCGCTGGGCGACCGCGTGGATACATGGGCGATTTTTAACGAGCCATGGGTGTTTACGAAGCTGGGTTACTGGCAGGGGATTCATGCGCCGGGGCTGAAGAGCGAGGACCTTTTCCTGAAGGCGTCGCACACGGTGAATCTGGCGCAGGGCGAGGCGTTCCGGGCGATGAAGGCGGCGCGTCCGAAGGCGCAGATCGGGTCGGCGTACAGCATGGCTCCGGTGGAGCCGGCGACGCAGAGCGCGGCGGACAAGGCTGCGGCGGAGCGGTTTCACGCGGTGAACAATGTGTTTTTTGTGGAGACGGCGCTGAAGGGGCGGTATCCGGACGCGTTTGTGGGGCCGCCGCCGTTCGAGATTATGGGAGTGCGCGCGGGCGACGACAAGATTATGCGTGCTCCCCTGGACTGGATGGGCATTAACTACTACAACCGGCGGATTGTTTCGGATGCCGGGAAAGGCGGCGATCCGCACTTCCACTTTAATGAGTGGATGCCGGCGGTGGGCCCGATTACGTACAACGGCTGGGAGGTTTGGCCGCGCGGGATTTATGACATTGTGATGCGGATTTCGAAGGAGTATGACAATCCGATTATCGAGATCACGGAGAACGGGTGTGCGTACTCGGACGGGCCGTTGCCGGAGAACATGCAGAAGGTTCCGGACCCGCGGCGGACGACGTTCTTCAAGGAGCATTTGGCGGAGCTGGCGCGGGCGATGCGGGACGGTGCGAAGGTGCGTGGCTACCATGCGTGGAGTTTGCTGGATAACTTTGAGTGGGCGGAGGGCTACAGCCAGCGGTTCGGGCTGACGTATGTGGACTTCCGTGATCTGCGGCGGACGGTGAAGGACTCGGGCTACTGGTATGGGAAGGTGGCGGCAGCCGGGCGGCTGGACGTTTGAGGTGCTTGCCGCACGGGCGGACGCGCTTCGCGCCATGGTGATGCCGGAAATGAGGCGCTCCCGTTGGTCGCGGAGAATTGATGTTCCATGCTTCGCTCTACAGTAGTTCGGAAAATTCCATAGGCGGCCTGCTATGCGGGCCGCCAGTTTTTCAACCAAAAGGTGGATGCGTGGTCTACAAGTGTGGCGATATACTGCTTCGGCAACGGAAAGGGTGGTGTTATGAAAAGTAATCGCGTAATAGGGGTAGTGTGTGCTCTGCTGTTGAGCGTAGCGGTGGTTCCGGCGTTTGCCAAGGCAAAGGTCGCGCCCAAGCCGGGGATTCTGCATTCGACGGACCTGAAGACGGTTCTTCCGGGGCGGGTGTTTTTCCGGGGGCTGTCGGCAACGACGCAACTGCGCAATTCGGGCGGAGTGCGGTTTGCGGATGGGTTGATGACGATGGTGGCGCTGGTGGACAACGGCGGGTACTCGAATGGGATTCAGCAGAAATATCAGGCGTATCTTCTGACGGAAGTGAAGCTGGATTTTGGTGGGCATGTACTGGTTCCGGGGGCGTACGGGGTGGGTTTTGTGCCGAGCGGCATGGGGATGCAGTTTGTGGTGATGAACCTGGCGGCGCAAGACCAGTTCTATACAGCGGCGGGGCATGATTTGAGGATGCATCGGCCGGTTCCGCTGCAGATAGTGCCGGCGCGCGAAGCGGGCGAGTACAAGCTGTACTTTGGGCGGAACAACGTGGTGTTCGGCCGGGCGAAGTAGAGGGTGGCGGCTGTTGATATACTGAGCGACGATGTATATCAAAGGAGAGTGCGGCCATGCAGGTGTCCAAGTGGGGAAACAGCCTGGCAGTGCGTCTGCCTGCTGTGGTGGTAGAGGCGCTGGAGCTGAAGGAAGGCGACCAGATCGAGATTCGGGTTGCGGGAAAGCGGGAGTTTGAGGTGAAGCGCGACCTGAGCCGGCAAGAGGCGATCGAAGGTCTGCGGAGATTGAGCAAGCCTCTTCCTCCCGGCTTCAAGTTCGACCGGGAAGAGGCGAATGCCCGCTGAGGTCTTCTTTGACACAAGCGTGCTGGTGTATGTGGTGACACGGGACGATCCGCGCTCCGAGGCTGCTCGTAGTTTGCTGCTGGATGTGGGGACGGTGAGCGTCCAGGTCCTGAATGAATTTGTTTCTGTAACCCGCCGCAAGCTGCGCATGCCATGGGAACGGATTGAAGAAGCGCTGTCGTTTATCCGTTTGCTGTGCGGTGAGCCCGTTCCGATTACTGTCACGACTCACGATGCAGGGTTAAAGATTGCTCGGTGTTACGGTTTTCACATCTACGATTCGCTGATGATTGCGGCGGCCCAGGATGCGGGATGCACCACGCTTTATTCCGAAGATATGCAGCATGGGCAGAGGATCGGGCCGGTGCGGATTCGGAATCCATTTCTGCATTGAGTGCGATCGAGTGGCCGATTACTGATTGTTAATGGAGAGCTTGTGGATGTCGGCGGCGACTTCGGGGACGGCGCCGTCGTTGACGATGACTTGATCGGGCAGGCCCTGGACCAGGATGCGGTGGACGATGCTGGTTTGGGCGGGCACGAGCAGATGCTCGGTGAGGGTGTTGTTGGCGGAGCGGACGGTGACGGGAACGTTGGTCTCCGCGTAGCCGTTGTTCACGATGCCGATGGCGACGAGGTAGAGCCCGGGGCTGGAGGCGGGGCTGGAGTGGACGGAGGCGATGGTGAGGTCGGGAAGTCCGCGATCGTTGTAGACCCAGTTATCAAAGAACCATTGCAGGTCCTTGTTCGGTCCGGGGTCTGAGGCGCGCTGGATGAGTCCCTGGAAGTAGCCGGGGGCGGTGTCCTCTGCGGGGTTATAGGCCTGGAGCGCGGCGGCGAGCTGGTCGTCAGTGGTGAGGTCGCGGAGCATCCAGAGGACGAAGGTGGCCTTGGTGCGGTAGTAGATGGGGTCGGAGGCGTGGATGAGGGGCTGGCCGGGGGAGTCGCCGGGCGTGGCCGGCTCGGCGAGGGCGAGGGCGCGGCGTTCTGACTCCAGCGATTCGAGAGCATGGTTGCGGGTGCTGGTGTGCTCGATCCAGAGGGTCTGCATGAAGGTGGCGACGCCTTGGTTGAGCCACTGGCGCGGGGACTGGAAGCGGGCGTGTGCGAGGACGCGGCTCATCATGGCGGCGTAGTCGCTGGCCGGGCGGCTCTTGATGGAGGCAAGCAGGAGGGTGCCCTGTTCCCAGGTGAGGTCCTGCGATTCTGGCAGGTCAATGATGGTGACAGGAGATTTGGATTTAGTGCCTAGCCAGTGGGAGATGAGTGGTTGGACGGTGGCGGCGGCGGCGAGGATTGATTTTGCGGCGGCATTGTGGCCGCTGTTGGCGTAGACGCGGACGCCATTTGCCTCGGAGAGGGTTCCGTAGCCGAGGAAGAGCGAGGGCGTGGCGAAGCCGAGGCGGGTGGGCGGCAGCGAGCAGGTGAGGACGCCGGGATAGTTGATGGTGGGCGTGACGGAAGGTTTGGGGACGGGAATGGAGAGTCCGTCGAGGACGATGACGGTGGGCGGCGCCAGGTAGTACTCGAGAGTGAGGTTGATGGCGACGGTGGCGTTGGCGGAGCGGAGCTTTTGCGCGCCGATTTCCGAGAAGACTTTGTCGCTGTCGCCGAGCAGAGCGGGGACCGAGGCGACGGGATACCAGACGACATTGCCGAAGCCGCGGAGTCCGGTGAAGCTCTCGGAGATGCGGTCCCAGTCGGAGTGGAAGGCGGTGTTTTCGGGCGAGCCGAGGGCTACGAGGCGCTTGGAGGCGAGCTCGATGGTTCCGCTGTAGGCGGCCTGGAGGGTGGTGGAGGCTCCGGGAGCGAGCGGGGCGGGGAGCTGGATGACGGCTTCGTGGAGCTGTCCGGTGTGGTCGGTGTCGCTGTTAAGGGTTTGCCGGGTGAAGGGCAGAGGCTTGCCGTCGCGGCTGACAGCGTCGAAGTTGAGCGAAGAGGAGAGCTGGAGCGGAAGGACTGCGAGCGGAGTGCTGCCGGAGTTGCGCAGCGTGACGTGCGCGAGCGCCGAGATGGAGTGGTTTTGTGGGGCGAGGTGGACGTCGAGCTGGTAGGCGGTGAAGGTGACGGCGGAGCGCTCGGAGTTGGTAACTTTCCCGGCTACTTGACCGGCTGGTGACGGCGGGGTGGTTTTCTGCGGGGTGGACTGGGTGTCTGAGCGCGAGAAGAGGACCTGGGTGTTGGGGGTTGCAGGCGCGGGCGGAGTTTTCTGCTGGGCAACGGCGCTGAGGGGAATGCCGCAAAGGATGACTACGGCGGTGAGCTTCAAGGAGATCGACTTCAAAGACACTTAGGAACCTAAACCTTTTTGTTTTTTCGGGGGCGCGGCGGCTGGTGGAGCGTGCTGAGCCTGCATGCGGCGCTGGCGAGCGGCCTCAAACATGACGATGGCGCCGGCGGCGGAAACGTTGAGGGAGGAGACGGCTCCGGCCATAGGGATGCGCAGCAGGTGGTCGCAGGTGCGGCGGACGAGATCGTGGAGTCCGTCGCCTTCCCGTCCGAGGACGATTACTGTGTTGGACGTGAAATCGTACTGGTCGTAACTGGTGGTTCCGCGCTCGTCGAGTCCGACGCACCAGATGTTGTTTTCCTTGAGCTGTTCGAGGGCGCGGACGAGGTTGACGACGCGGGCGATACGGACGTGCTCGGCGGCTCCGGCGGAGGCTTTGACGGCGACGGGGCTGAGGGGTGCAGCGCGGCGCTCGGTGAGGAGGACGCCGTCTACGCCGGAGGCGTCGGCGGTGCGGAGAAGCGCGCCGAGGTTCTGGGGATCTTCGATTCCGTCGAGGGCGAGGAGCAGGCGGGCGGCGGAGCTGGATTGTGGGGCGGCGAGGAGGTCTTCGAGGTCGAGGAACTCGCGGGCGCGGACGACGGCGACGATGCCCTGATGGGCGGCGGTCTGGGCGAGGCGGGTGAGCTCGTCTTTGGGCTCGAAGCGGAGGCGGATGTTGTTCTGGCGGCAGGCGTCGATGACCTTCTGGAGGCGCTGGTCGTGCCGCTCGCGGGCGACGCAGACGTGGTCGAACTTTCGGCTGCCGGAGCGCAGCGCTTCTTCGACAGGGTGCAGGCCGTAGAGGATCTCCATGTCATTAGCTTAAATTGCCGGGGGAGGCGACGCGGCGGCGGGTTTTCGAGAGGCTCTGCCGCCTTGAAAATCGCTCCGCGATTCCCACTTTTCCACCCTCCCGGCGGCTGCGGGAGACTAGAGCAAGGCCGGATATTTCATTTGCTAAAAAATCGGACGTTTTCACTTGCTAAGAACAGGAAAAAGAAGCCGGTTGAGCTTAAAAACGGTCGCGGGGCGGGGGGGAGGCTTTTTGGCGGGCTGGGGTATTGCTTTAGGCGATGTATGCGTCTCATACTGGATTGGTTATTGAAAAGGCCGGGCTATATTTCGAGCTTTTTGGCGGAAGGGCTGAGGGCTGCAGCGTGAGCTTTGTGCGCAAACTCGAAAATCTAGTAATAAAGAGCGTCTTTCCGGGGCAGTTGTCCGTCTCAGGAGACGAGATGAACGCGGTCGCAGTTCCGTTGACTGGCCGGGCGCAGACTGATCGGGCCTCGGGCGCGGAGGCGCGGGCGGAGAACCTGGCGGTTGCGCAGGGGCTGAAGCGCCACGACGCGGAGTTGCTGGATCGCCTGATTGTTCAGTACCAGCACCGGCTGATGCGGTACCTGCTGTTCCTGACCGGGAACCGCGAGATGGCGGAGGACCTGTTCCAGGAGACCTGGATGCGGGTGCTGCAGCGGGGCTCACAGTACAACGGGGCGGCACGGTTCGATACGTGGCTGTTCACGGTGGCGCGGCACCTGCTGATCGACATGCGGCGCAAGCGCACGATGCTGAGCCTGGAAGCTATGTGCACGGCGGACGGGGAAGATTACAGGTATGAGATTCCGAGCGGGGAGCCGAATCCGTTTGACCGGTACCGGAGCCGGGAAGAGGCGCGGAAGGTGTCGGCGGCGCTGCTGACGCTGGATCCGCTGCATCGCGAAGTGCTGGTGTTGCGGTTCCACGAGGAGTTGTCGTTGGAAGAGATTGCGGCAGTGACGCGCACGCCACTGTCGACAGTGAAGTCGAGGTTGTATCGCGGTGTTGCCGCGCTGAAGCCGAGGCTGGACGGGGAGGGGTTATGACACCGTCTGTAGATTCGAAATTGCTGGATGCGCTGGCCGGTCTGGATGCCGGCGCGAACATGGAAGTAGTGCAGCGCACACGCCGCGCTGTGATGGTAGCCGCGAACCGGATGCGCGAGGGCGAACTGCGAGCCAGGCGCAATTTGGGGATGATGCTGCTGGCTGTGGGCATGCTGCTGATGTTTCTGACGCCGACGTTATGGGTAATGTCGGAAGATATGTTTAACGGTGGGCACTGGCTGGATTCGCCGACGCTGACGGCGCTGCTGGTGATGACCGTAGCGCCTGCGATATTTGCCGCAGTAGTCGCGCAATGGAGTAACCGCACGCGGAGAGAGCGCGCATAGCAAGGTTTCGTTGAGGTCCGCAGGGCGTTATGTACGATCCGAGCCGAGAAGAAAGTCGATTGTCGGATGAGCTGAAGTTGATTCCGCGCTGGGCCATCGTGGCTGCAGTGGTGGCGTTTGCGCTGGTGGAGTACTACTTCTGGGTGGTTCTACCGGCGCATCGGGGGCATCCGAGCTCGCTGCCGGTGGCGTTGCGCACCTACCTGATTGCCTCGTGGGGCGCGCTGGCTGCTCTCTCCATGCTGGTGATCGGCTATATCAGCAACGATGCTCCACGGCGGGGCATGAGTCCGCGACTATGGATGATCTGCGTGGTGATTCCGGGCGGGGTGGGCGTGGCGTTGTACTTTTTGCTGCGGCAACCAATTCTTTCCTCGTGTCCGTCGTGCGGGGCGTATGTTGCGGGGGACTACCACTACTGCCCGCAGTGTGCGTACCAGGTGACAGCGTGCTGCGGGGAGTGCCACAAGACGGCGCGTATCACGGACATCTACTGTGTGCATTGCGGGCATGAGCTGGCGAAGGACCATCCTCCGGCGCGGCTGCATGCATTCGGGAATTAGAGATGAGCAGGCCCTAAGTTGACCCCTATTTCCGCGGCTCCCTATACTCAGAGGTTGGCTGCGACCTCAACCATTTCGGCACTGATTATCGACGACGAGCAACTGGCTCGCGAGGAGCTGAAGTATTTGCTGGATTCGGCGGGCAGCGTAGAGGTGCTGGCCGAGGGCGGGAACGGCATAGAGGCGGTGGAGCTGATTCGCGAATACCAGCCGGATGTGGTGTTTCTGGATGTGCAGATGCCGGGGCTGGACGGCTTTGCGGTATTGAAGAAGCTGATTGAGAACCATGATCCGCTGCCGCAGATTATTTTTGCGACGGCGTTCGACCAGTATGCGGTGCGGGCGTTCGATGTGAACGCGATTGATTATCTGCTGAAGCCTTTTGACAAGAACCGGGTGATGCAGGCGCTGGAGCGGGCGCGGGTGCGTTTACAGGAGACGGTGAAGGTCGAGCGGGAGCAGGCGGCAGAGGTCAACGTGAGCGCGCTGCTGCGGTTGATTGAGCAGCAACAGACTCCGCGGCCGCACAGCGCGAAGATTGTGCTGCAGGCGGCAAGCCGGCTGCTGCTGGTGGACCAGAAGGACATTTGTTTTGCGTCGATCGATGACGGGGTGATCCTGGTGGCGACGCCGACGCTGGAGGGGCAATCAAAGTGCCGGACGCTGGAGGAGCTGCTGGAGCTTCTGGATCCGAATGTGTTCTGGCGGGCGCACCGGTCTTACGTTGTCAATATCAACCACATCAAGGAAGTGGTGCCGTGGTTCAAGAGCAGCTACCAGCTAAGGATGGCGGACCGCAAGCAGACGGAGGTTCCGGTGAGCCGGGCGCAGACGAAGCGGCTACGGGAGCTGTTCAAGCTGTGAGAAGCAGCTAAGAAGCGATCAGCCGGTGGAGCGGGCAGCTAAGGGCCGGTCAGCTAAAAAGCGGTCAGCGGTCAGAAAGGCCGATCAAAAGAGGTGAGGAAAGAGAAGGCCCGGGAGGATTCCTGGGCCTTTGGTGTTTTTGGGGTGGATTGAGGCGTGGTTTCTGGTGAAAGGGGATGGTTTTCTATGATGCTTTCCGGTGGCGCGGCTCGGTGGATTGGAAGAGGTAGACGGTGAAGATGCATATGAGCGGTTCCAATGGGTGGCGGAAGCGGGCGTTGACGGTGACGAAGTAATAGGTGACGGGCAGAAGGATGAAGGCCCAGAGAAAGAGTCCGGCGGCGGGGATGCGGCGCTTGATGGAGAGGGCGAGGCCGAGGATTCCGGTGATGGAGAGGAAGCAGTAGTTCAGCTCGCGGAAGTATTCGTTGAGCGGATGGCGGCCGGTGGGATGGGGGACGCTGACCCAGAAAAAGTAGAAACGCTTAAGGGTGATGGCGGCGTAGTGCGCGGGATGCGCGGTGATGTATGCGCGGGCCTTTTTGCCCTGAAGCTGGACGTAATGGTATTCGCCGAGGGACTTGTAGAGCATGGTTTGCGGCACGCGGGAGACGAGCGGGAGGGTGGCGATGAAGGGGAATCCATTGGAGCCGGGGCCGCTGCCGGCTTCGAGTTCGGCACCGAGGTTGTCGCGCATGGGAATGAGGTGGTGGAAGACGCGATAGTTGCGGATGGTCCAGGGAGCGAGCAGGGCGAGGAAGCACAGGGCGGCGAGGGTGGCATTGAGGAAGCCGGTGCGTGTTGGCGAGCCGAGGAGGATCCAGATGCCGCAGGCAGGCAGGAAGAGCAGGAGCGACGGGTTGGCGTAGGCGATGAGCGCCCAGAGCGTGGCGAAGAGGAGCCAGTTGGCGGTGGTTTGCTGTGAGGGGGTGCCGGGAGCGCTGCCGATGCCGCGCATTTTGAGGGCGAGCAGCAGGACGAGGGAGAAGAGCATGGCGGTGAGGGCCATGTCCCATATCCAGTGGACGGCGTACTGCAGGAAGGCGGGGTAGAGCACCCAGAGCCATGCGGACCAGACGGCGACGCGGCGGTTGTAGCAGCGGGCGGCGATTTTGTAGATGAGCGGCGCGGTGGCGGCGGAGAAGACGGAGTTGAGAGTGAGGATGAGCCAGGCCGATGACGCGGTGTAGACTCCGGTGAGCTTGAAGACGGCGGCGATGAGCAGCGGGTAGAGGGGCGGAACCCAGGCGGTGGGGCCGGTGTGTCCGACGAAGGGGTTGGCGTAGCCGTATCCGGTGGCGAGGGCGCGGGCGACGCGGCCCATCTCCCAGCCGAACTGGAAGTGGTCCTGGCCGGGGCGGACGTGGTAGGTGTGGCCGATGGTGATGACCAGGACGCGGAGGACGAAGGCGGCAAAGAAGACGAACCAGAGATTGTAAGCGGCGAAGAATTTGCGGCGCGCGGGCTGGGGATTGGAAAGGTTCATGATTCGGCGATCTGTCCTTTCCCTGATAGATCCGCGCTTAAAACGAGGAACCGCAAGTACCTCCTATTTCTATGCAGAAGCCGCTGCTGAGGAGCACCTGTAGAAGGAAGAATTTCGCAGGGGCTAAAGCCGTGCCCTGATACAAAGCCCCGAATGCACAGGGCCAGGCAAGGACCATCTGCAGCGAATGCGCCAAGTTTCTGTGGGGGCCATGTGATGGTCCTCTTCAATTCCGCCGAAGGACGGATGCTTGTCATGAGATCCATTTGAGGAGGCGGATGACGCCCATGGCGGCGGGTTTGGAGTGGGCGGAGACGTTGGTGCGGGCGTGGATCTCTTTGCGCTGCTCGGCGTAGTAGGTGTAGGCGCGAGTGAGCATTTCTTCATTGGAGAGGGTGGGACGCCAGCCGAGGGTTTCGCGAATCTTGGTGGTGTCGAAGCAGAAGTCCTCGGCAATCATCTGGTAGTGATAGGGGCCGAGCGGCGAGATTTTGAGGGTGTGGGCGAGCCGCATGGCGGCGATGGCTGGGCCCTTGGGCAGTGAGACGACGCGTGAGCGGCTGCCGACGGCGGTGATGACGGCCTGGTAGACCTCGCGCAGGGAGCGGACGTTGTCGGAGCCGACGTGGAAGACGCCGGAGCCGGGGTATTGCATGGCGAGGATGCAGGCGGAGGCGAGGTCCTGCGCGTAGACGAACTGGTAGCGGTTGCCGCCGTCGCCGACGACCCAGATTTTTTTGCCTTCCTGAATGAACTCAAAGAGGATGGCGAGCAGGCCGAGTCGTCCGCTGTCGATGATGGTGGGACAGCGGAGGATGACGGTGTTGAGGTCGGAGTATTCGGCGAGGATCTGCTCGGCGGCGAGCTTGGAGCGGCCGTAGGTTTCGATGGGCGCGGGCGTTTCGTCCTCGCGCACGGCGTGGCCGAGGTTGGAGGCCCAGAGACAGTTGGTGGAGATGAAGACGAGCTTATGGACGCTGGCGGTACGGCATGCGTCGGCGAGGTTGCGGGTTCCGTCGACGTTGGCGGTCCAGAGGTCTTTCTCTTCGATGGAGCCGTGGGCGAGCAGCGCGGCGCAGTGCTGGACGGCGGAGATTTGGTGCTCGGCGAAGATGCGGACGAGGAGTGCCTTGTCGCGGAGGTCGCCCTGGATGCTGATGAGGTTCGGGTGCTGGTCGGTGTCGGGAACGAGGTCGAGGTTGATGCAGGCGTGGCCTTCGTCGAGGAGGCGGCGCTTGAGGATTCCGCCGAAGAAGCCGGATCCTCCGGTGATGAGTATGGAGGGCATGCGAATAACAGGGTAAATGAAACGGGCGGGAGTTGTGGCTGGGGAGCTGCGTGGAACGCGATACATTTCGCGCCGGGGTGGAAACCGCAGGTTCTTCGCTTTGCTCAGGATGAGAACTTTTTACTACGACAACTTTTTACACAATCAGATGACTACTAGACGGATTGGAGTTTGGTTTCGGGGCCGGGTTTGGCGGTTTGGCGGGCCTTTTCTATGGCCTGGAACATGGACTGATTGTCACTGAATTTGAAGTAGTTGAGTTTGCGCTGCTCGGCTTCCTGCTGTTCGGCGGAGGCGAGCAGGGCGAGGTCGGATTTGGTGACGGGGTGCAGCCCTTTCGCCTTAAGCGCCGAGAGGATTTCGTCGGGGCTGGGGTTGTTGCCTTCGGGCTGGTTCTGGAGATAGTTGATGGCCTGTTCTGCGCCGAGTTCGCCGTCGTGGCGAGCGATTCCGACGAGTCCGGTGGAGGCGCGGCGGGCCCATCCGGCGACGAAGCGTCCGGGGAGCGGGCAGGCGTGTTCAGAGTCCCAGACTTCGAATTGGGGAACGTCGGGGTGTTCGGGGTCGGTTCGGGTGGCGTATCCGCTGGGGCCCATGGGCAGGCCGAGCTGCTCGTCGTGCGTGTCGCCGATGGCGAAGATGAGGGTGTCAATGTCGAGGACGGATTTCTGGCCGTTGGGTACGGGCTTGGTGCTGCCGTCGGGGCGTAGGGTGAGGTCGTTGTCGCCGACTTCGAGCTGGGCGATGCGTCCGTCGGGTCCGGGGAGGACGGCGGTGGGCGAAGAGAGGAAGCGGAAGGACAGGCGCGGCGGGATGGGGGCGAAGTCGGCGTCATTGAGCATGGGGAAGTGCTCGGCGAAGATGGTTGCGGGGGAGACGTCCTGGTTGGCGGGTGCGCAGCGGTCCTTGATGCGGTCGAGCTCGGCGGTGAGTGCTTCGGGCGCGATGTGGCGCTCGACGTAGCCGATTTCCTTTTTGTCGAATTTGATTTCGACGGGTCCGCGGCGGGCGATGATGGTGACCTCTTCGGTGGTGTGGGAGGGGCTGTCCTGCAGGAGCCAGCGGGCGATGTCGATGGCGACGTTGCCGATGCCGATGATGGCGACGCGGCGTCCGGTGGAGAAGTCCTGGGAGGCGTAGGGCGGGAGCTGGTTGTAGTGGTAGACGAAGTCCTTGGCGGCGTATACGCCTTTGGAGTGCTCGCCGGGGAGTCCGAGGCTGTGCGCGCCCTGTGCTCCGCAGGTGTAGAGGATGGCGGAGGGGTGGAGGGCGTCGAGGTCGGCGATGGTGAGGTCGTATCCGTTGCCGATTTTTACGTTGCCAAAGTAGTGGAGGTTGGGAAGGTCGAGGACCTGGGCGAACTGCTTGCGGAGTCCGAACTTCATTTTGTCCTTGACGGGGTAGATGCCGTATTCGGCGAGGCCACCGGGCTTGATGTCGCGGTTGAAGAGGACGGCGTTGTAGCCGGCGAGGGCGACCTTACGCGCTGCGAACATGCCGGCAGGCCCGGCTCCGACTACAAAAACTGTCTTCATACAAGGACTCCTGTTGAGCGGCCGGCGCGTGGCCGGTGGCCCGGGGGATGTGTGGGTAAGGCGAGTCTGCGGACGGGGGAGGATGATGCTTTGGGGATGAGAGCGAGCTCGATCAAAACCTGGATGGAACCCCCGCGAGGATAAATCCGCATACTACCTTAATATACTTGGACGGATTAAGAGGCTGTGATGTTGGATACAGAGGGGAGAAAAGTATTTTTTGGGGGGGATGGAGTTTTTTGGGGGGGCTTCGTTGTGGTCAGAATGACGTTGGTGGGGAACAGCAGTGACCTTGCCCTCAGAATGTACTCGGCGCAATCGAAGGCCGACCCGAATCCGCATACAACGCATCGAACTCCGGGCACAGAGTCCGCAACACCGCGTCCGTCAGCTTGCGCCCCGCACGCAGCGGATAATCCTGAGGAACCCGCTGCTCCAATGCAACATAGCTGAACATCCCGTCCTGAATCCGCTCGTCTCCACGCATGTCTGTTCGATAAATGGCATCAGACCTCCGTCGCACAACGGTACCTATTTCAATAAGCTCCTAATTCGTCGTATACGTCAGCACATGACAGCATCCAAGAGCGGCCAAGAGATTTGTGGCGGGGCCAGAATAGTTTTTCACGCACTTTTGCGGAAATATTGAGGCGGGTATCGCAGGCCTGGTGGCATTCGACGCATGGAGCGTGGCCCGCTGAGGGCCAAGCTGGACGGATCACCCCGGCAAATTAGCAAGAGATAGCCGTTGCCGAATTTGGTCTGCTATTGCGGCTCTTGTGCGCGGCTTTTGCCGCCCAGCGTGTAGGGCTTCCGTTCCAGTCTGACGTATTTTTTTGAGAATTCCTTGATTTGTAAAAACTGATTGGTCATAACATTCGTGAAATGCTGGCGCGTATTGCTGGTTGGCCACCATATGTCGAGGCTGACAATTTTGGCATTTTTGCCCAGCCCGATGTGTTGTTGCAGCGGCGATGCGCCGAACGAACCTCCGCTGCCCACAGTGCGATCAATTGAACGAGGCGGTCCACCGCCGTCCCGAGCAGTCACCTTGATCCTGGCTCCGATCGCTTCGTGGTTGGTCTTTACACCGACTAATTTCAAGGTGATCCAGTCATTCCCGTTGCCGGGGTTTTCAAACACGCGCATGGCATGCGCATCTCCGGGAGTGGCGCCTCCCACTACTTCAATGATGTCCTCGTATCCGCGATTCGCGAGATCGGCGAAGGCGACGCCGTGTCCTTTGTGCCAGTCTCCGGTTCCGGTTGCGGTTGTGACGTCGACGAAGGATTTCCCATTGTTATTCCGTAGCAGGACATTCGGGACCTCCGAGGCGTAGGACGGACTCCCCGTGCCGAGATAGATATCCAGAAACCCGTCGTTGTCGATATCGCCGAAATTGGCCCCCATGGGCATAAAGACCTTGTCGAGGCCGACTTGTTTGGTGACGTCGCGGAATGTTCCGTTGTGCATATTCTCATATAGCTTGAGGGTCTCGCCATTGTGGGGCAGACCCAAGTAGGTGCGTGCAGTTTCATCCACGGAGGGGTAATAACTGGTGACGAACAGGTCAGGCCAGCCGTCGTTGTTGTAGTCAAAGAACCAGGCCGCGAAGCTGTGCACAGGCCCCGCAACGCCAGCGGACTTTGCGACTTCGGTGAAAGTATTGTTGTGATTATTGTGGTAGAGGAAATTGCGGCCAGAGAGGTTTGAAACATAGAGGTCCGGGTATCCATCGTTGTCATAGTCGCCAGCAGCGACAGCTTTGGTAAATGCGATGCGGTCGACTCCCGCTGCATGTGAGATATCTTCAAACTTGCCGTTCCCCTTGTTCAAGTACAGTCGTGCTGGTCCATTTTCATTGCCAACGAAGAGATCAAGCAGGCCATCATTGTTGATGTCTACCCATACAGCAGTCTGAGTCCTGATGGGAGCCCATAGTCCGGCGGATTTGGTGACATCCGTGAACGTTCCATTGCAATTGTTGCGCAACAAAGACATATGCTCGGGTATTTCCCATGCACCGCGCAGCACCAGGATGTCGAGGCATCCGTCATTGTTGTAGTCGGTTTGGAGGATATTCAAGCCGCCTAACTGATCGGCAAGTCCTGCCTTTGCCGCTACGTTCGTAAAAGTTCCATCGCCGTTGTTATGGAAATACTGCATGGGGGCGCAGCTGTCAAAGCTCGACTTTACGATGTCCAGGCGCCCATTATTCTCGAAATCGTCCACGATTACGCCACCTGCCATGGAGACGGTGGCAAGGCCAGCTTGCGGCGCGACGTCGTGAAAGCGGGGGAGATTCTCGCCGGATTTAAAAACGGAAGGCGGGACAAGGTATTTTTCCGGAACATTCTTTGGATATTGCCCCAAGGTCATGTAGGCGAGGTTGAGCAGCCACCGAACTTCCAGCGAATGGGGTTTTTGCGTTAGGTATTGCTGGAAGTAGTCAACGGCTTTTCTGGAATCTTCAGACTGCGAGTAGCGGCTGCTGTGCAGCATTGGCAACAAGCACCGGTTTCCGGGTTTTTTGTAGATGCCGTTCTCCATCTCTGATTTGTGCAGGTAGGCAATCCCGATGGCTTCATCCATTTGCAGCGCAGTATTGGGGTTGTTGGAGCGCGCCAGGGCCTGAACCATTTTGTACTGCTTGATTGCTTGATCCATTTTGCCGAGATAGGCATCAATCTCGCCGAGCGAGTGGTGGGCCATGATCAGGTTGAACACGCCCTGGGATGCGAGCAGTTTATTATCACCCGGCGCGAGTTCGCTCTCCATCTCTGGCTTCGGGCTGAAGCTTTGCAGGAACTCACATACTGCTTTTGGCGTGGGGTCCCAGGTTGGATCCTGGGACATGTCGAGGAGGGGTTCCAATGCTTCGCGTTGGCCGCTGACCATGAACGTCTGTTTTACGTGATTGTTTGTGTTCGCGCCTGCTGATCCCATCTGCGCCGAAAGCGGCTGAGAGAGTAGTGGCATGAGAGCAAGGCAGAGTGCCGCCGCACCCAGACGAATTCGATTCGGTTTCAAGGAGTGAACTCTCAGCATCAGCGCAATCTCCGGGACACAGTCTAAAGTTTCTCAGAACTGCATGGGGCGAATGGAGCAGCGCCCCAAATCTTTCTACGGCAAAAGAGATAAACCTGGGTGATCCTGCCTGCCAGGGGCTTTACTCGCAACTCCTAATTTGCCTTCGCGCCGGACATTGGTTCAGGTGCACTTCCACCGCAACCCGTGGATGGTGACAGCCGAGCGGCTTTTACGATGCCTTTTCCTTCTTTGATCGTATACAGGGAATCTGCAGGTATATTGTGCAGCGTTTGGATTGCTCCACTCGGCCATTGGACCTCCATGGTACTGATCTTTGTATGGCTGCCCAAGCCAAAATGCAGGCGCAGGTCATTTTGCGAAAGGTAACTGCTTCCGCTGCGCACTTCCTCCATTTGTTTCAGGTCCTGCGCGGTCACGAATACCCGGGCACCGATGGCGGCCCGATTGCTTTTGGTTCCGATTAGTTTCAGAAGCACAGCATGGTTCGAATTTTGACTGCAGTTCAGCAGCAGCGTTGGAGGTGCATCGACATTCAGAATCAGTACGTCAACCTTGCCATCGTTATTGACGTCGCCAAAGGCTACGCCGCGGCTGGACTGCAGAGGCAATTGATTCAGTCCCGCCAGGCGAGTAATGTCGCGAAAGGTGCCGTTACGGTTGTTGTGAAACAGCAGCGCCGGCTCACGATAGTGGAAGGCCATTCCTGCGCTGTCGATCTGTGGGTAGATGTGGCCGTTTGCAATGAAGATGTCGTCCCAGCCGCTGTTTGTGAAATCCACCATGCCGGTTCCCCAGCCGACATAGTCAAAAGTTGCTTTTGCTATGCCCGAAGGGATGCTGATGTCTTCAAATCCCAGAGGGCCGCGGTTTTCATACATCGTGTCTGACTCCTGCTGGAAGTTAGTTACAAAGATGTCCAGTTTGCCCGTATGGTTAAGATCTTCAGCGTCGACGCCCATCGAACCCTGCGGGTTGCCGTTCGCCCCGACCATGGTGCCTGAGAGGAAGCCAATTTCTTCGAACGTTCCATCATGCATGTTGCGATAGAGGTAATTGGGGCCACGGTCGTTCGTGACATACAAGTCGGGCCAGCCGTCGCCGTCGAAGTCGGCCCAGATTCCCTGCAATCCGGAGAGGTGCTCTTTATCGTCTACGCCGGCTTTTTTTGAAACATTTTCAAAGGTTCCGTTGCCATTATTGTGAAAAAGAAGATCACTTTCGCCCGGCAGTCCCCACGGTCCGCAAAAAACGCGCAGGCCCAGAAACGTGCAGTATTGAACATCCTTGGCGGAACGCGGTAACACTTGATGCGCATACCGCGGGACGAACAGGTCCACGTAGCCGTCGCGGTCATAATCTCCCCAAGTAGCTCCCGTCGGAAATCCATCCACGCCGACGCCCGCCTTTTTTGTCACGTCTTCAAACCTGCAGTTGCCTTTATTCCTGTAGAGAACAGAGCCACCGAACCCGGTGACGTAGATGTCTTGCCAGCCGTCATTGTCAAAATCCGCCACCGCGATGCCCATCCCCCATCCCTTACGAGTGAGGCCGGCTTCCGTGGTAATATTCCGGAATTTCAGTCCCTTTTCCTGGTGGTAGAGCGTGATCATCAGGGGATCCTGGCCGGCCAGATGACGGCGCATCGTAGATCCATTGGTGGTGATGATGTCGAGCTTGCCGTCGTTGTCGCAGTCGATAAAGCCTACGCCGCCGCTCATCGTCTCTACCATGAAGTTTTTCTCTTTGGTTGAAATGTGCGAAACGGTCAGGCCGCTGGACTGCGAGATGTTTTTGAAGGCTGGTACTTGAGAGGGGGTAACCTGTCCACGCAGTATCAGGCTCGTTTGGAGGACAAGGATGAAGAGAAGGAATTTCGACATCAAAGAAGAATCCAGTTGCTCCTTGCGTGCGAGTGACCCTCGTCCCGGTTCACGCCTCCTGCCTGAAATTGCCGTGGAAGAATGCCCGGTGCTGCCAATTCGGCCTAGAGTATGCCCGCTTGCTGAAGCCCATAAATCGCGCCCAATTATTCCATGCGGAAAAATAGTGGTCAAGATGTCGTGAGCCAGGTGGGGAAACGGTGAACTGTGGTTGAACATGCGAAGGTTTTCACGGACGTGACAACCGTAGTCGAGGCTGAATGACGAGCTTGAAGCTTCAGGTTCAAAAAAAAGATGCCGGCATTTAGACAAGCCGAAAATTATTCCCAGCCGAAGGCGGCGCGGAAGAGTTCGAAGTCGGCGGGTTTTCCGGGCTCAAAGTAGATGGAGAGAATGTCGAAGCGGATGGGGACGTCCCGCGCGGGGAGCTGGCGCAGGTAATGACGGGCCATTTTGCGGAGCATGCGTTTTTTGTCGGTGTCGACAGCGGCTTCGGCGGGTGCGACGGCGCGGGTGGTGCGGGTTTTGACCTCGACAAAGCAGAGGGTGTCGTTCTCCCATGCGACGAGATCGATGTCGCCGCGGGCCCGGGATGTGCGCCAGCCACGGGCGGTGACGATGAATCCCCGGTGGCGGAGATAGAAGTAGGCGGCCCGCTCGCCTCGGCGGCCTGTGGCAAGATGCGCGGGCTCGGAGCTGCGTCGGAGCGCGGCACGGTCGAGGCGGTTGAGAAAACGCTCAAGCCAGCGAAGGCGGAATTGCTCGAAGCGGGGCACGTAAGGTGATTGTCCTGCTTGCGGATTCGACTGGCTACGGCACGAAGGTCACTTTTCGTTGAGCAGGCGGGCCAGTTCGGTATGGAGGCGCGTGGCGATGGCTTCGGGATCGGTATTGGGCGGGAAGGTGATGGGCGTGCCGACGATGACCTGCAGCTTGCCGGAGCGGAACCAGCGCTGACGGCCTGCCTGCATTTCTTCCAGGCCCTTGAGAGCAACGGGTAGAACGGGGACTTGCGATTCGTTTACAAGGATGCCGATGCCGGAACGGAAGGGCTGTAGCGTGCCGTCGCCGGAGCGGTGTCCTTCAGGAAAGACGATTACGTTGTAGCCGTGGTCGAGCGCCTCGCCGGCGTGCTGGAAGCTGCGGCGGAAGCCGGCGCTGCGGGGGAGCGGGAAGACGTTGAAGAGGGCGGTGACCAGAAGCGAGGTGAGCGGGCCGAGTGTGTTTATGAGCCAGGAGCCTTGATTGCGGCGCTTGCGCCAGTCGTCGAGGATGTCGGCGGCCATGGCTGTGGCTACGTGGCGGCGCATGTGTCCGGGGAGCGCGTAGAGGATGAGCGGAACGTCGTACTCGGTGACGTGGTTGCCGATGATGAGCAGAGGCGTTTGCGGGTTGAGCGGAGATTCGCGCCGGACGGAGGGAGCGGCCAGGAGGCGGACGAGCGGCTGGTGGATGCACTCCATGAAAAGGACGCGGAGGATCCGGATGGGCCAGGTCCAGGGCCAGTGGGGGTAGATGTCGTGGCGTGGCTCGATATGTGTTGCGAAAGAGGCTGAGGAAGTTTCCTGCGAGGCGGGGTGGGCGACGTCGAGTCCGAGCGTGTGGCGCAGTTCGCCGAGAGTGGCGACCTGCTCGAGCATTTCGTCGCTGAGGGTGAGGCCGAGTTTTTGTTCCAGCTCGGCCTGCAACTGGACGCGACCCAGGCTGTCGAGTTGCAGGTCTTCCTGCAGGCGGGCGTTGTCGCCGGTCTTTTCCGGCTGGGCATGGGTGATGGAGAGGATGAGCGCGCGGAGCGGGTCGGAACCGATGTCGCCTTTGCGCGCCTGCGGCTGCCGTGTGTTGACCCATTCGGTGATTTTGTGGCGCTGGACTTTGCCGGTTGAGGTGCGGGGGAAGTCGAGTTTGGGCCAGATGCGCCATTGGCGGACGCGCTGGAAGTCGGCGAGGCGGGTGTTGGCGGCGATGACGGCGGTTTCGGCCTCGTCGCGCGAGCCGCGAAAGAGCAGGACAGCGACGGGGTCGGTGCCGGATGGAGTGAGCAGAGGAACGACGGCGGAGGACTGGACGCCTTCTTCCCGGTTGAGTGCGGCTTCGACGTCTTCAGGATGCACGTTGAGGCCGGAGGAGGTGACGATGACCTGGCTCTTGCGGCCGAGGAAGCGAAGACGGCCTTCTTCGTCCTTGCTGGCGAGGTCGCCGGTTTCGAGCCAGGGGGATTCTGATTGCTGAATTGCGCCGCCGCGCCATGTATTTGTCGAGACCATATCGCCGCGCACGACGAGTTCGCCGTCGGGGCGGATTTCGACGGTGCGGCCGGGGAGGACCTTGCCGATGGTTCCGCGACTGGTTTTGAAGGGGTGATTGAGGGTGATGAGTGCGGCGGTTTCTGTCATGCCGTAGCCCTGGATGAGCGCGAAGCCGAGCGTTGTCCAGAAAGACTCGACATCTTCTGGCAGGCTGGCGCCTCCGCAGACGAAGGCCCAGAATTTGTAACCGAAAGTGTGATGAATCTTGCGGAAGCGCCACCAGCGCTTCCAGACGCGCTGGCCTTGCGCGGCCTGGATGGCCGCGGGCAGGTCGGGATGATCGGCGATGAGCTGGTCGCGCAGGAGGGCCAACACGCGGGGCACGGAGGCGAGCACAGAGATACGCTCGCGCTTTGATAATTCGATGAGGCGCTGGGCTTGCAGGCGTGACTCGAAGTGGACTTCCGCGCCGAGGAGCGGCGGAACCCAAAGGCCCATGAACTGTCCGAAGACGTGGCTGAGCGGGAGGGTGTGCAGGAAGCGCAGAGGGTGGACCCAGCGCTCGTACTTGAGGTACTTCGGGATTTCATTCTCGATAGGCGCGACGCTGGCCAGGATGTTGCGGTGGGTGTGGACGACACCCTTGGGCTCGGCGGTGGTTCCGGAGGTAAAGAGGATTTGAAGCGGGCTGTCGAGTGAGAGTGCCGGATCAACCGGGGCGGGCGCAGTTGCTGGCGGCAGAGTTGACGCGAAGTCTTCGAAATGGAGCCTGGTGAGGCTGGAGTCGAGCTGATCGAGGAGATCGGAGTCACCGACGACGAGGCGAGGCGTGGTTTCCTGGAGGATGCGATGCGCGAATTCCGGGCTGCCCGCTGCATCGAGAGGCACGCAGATAACACCGTGCACGACGCAGCCGAAGAAGGCAGCGATCCACTCGACGCCATTCTGCCCCCAGATTACGACGCGTTCGCCTGCGGGGATATTGCGCTGGATGAGCGAGGCGGCGAAGCGATCGACGAGTGCCGCCAGTTCGGAGTAGGTGGAAGCGATGCGCCGGTTGCCGCGATGGCTGACGATGGCGATGTCGCTTCCGTGCCGCCGGAAGTCGTCAACCAGGGTTGCCAGGTGCGGGCGCATAGAGTGCCTCCTGCTTGTTCAGATGCGCTCGAAGTCGATGTATCCGTGCTGCGGGTCGGTGCGGACAAGCTGCACGTTCAGGCGGTCACCGACGTCTACGCCACGTTGCCCGCGCACCAACATGCCGTCGACGCGGGGAGCGATGGTTCGGACAAATGATCCACTGGGTGTGACGCCGGTGACGATGGCGTGGAAATGCTCGCCGATGCGATGGCGCATGGCGACGGCGGCCATACGCTTTTGCATTTGGCGCGCGACTTTGCGTTCTGCCGCAGACTTGGTGGTGCAGTTGAGGGCGATGGCGGACAGCTCTTCGTCGGAATAGGGTGAGGGATTGCCGGCGATCATGGCCTTGAGGAGGCGCTGGGTGACGAGGTCCGGGTAGCGGCGGTTGGGCGCGGTGGAGTGCGTGTAGTCTTCGACGGCCAACCCGAAGTGGCCCTGGGGCGGATCGCCCGTGCGTTCGAGCACGTACTCGCCGGGGCCGAGCAGCTTGACGATGGTGAGGGAGAGATCAAGAAAGTGGTCGGGGTCCACTTTCTTGCGCTGTACCAGAAATTCGTTGAGGGAGCGGGAGTCAGGGGTGGCCGGGAGCTTATAGTCCAGGTTGCCGGCGACGGCAACGATTCTGTCCCATCGCTCGGGAGTGCGGACGATGCGGCGAATGGAGGAGAGATGATGCGCCTCAAGAGTGCGTGCGACCGCGCCGTTGGCGGCGATCATGAAGTCTTCGATGAGTTCGGTGGCGGAGTTTTTGTGCTCGCCGTTCAGCTTGATTTCGTTGTTTTCGAGGGTAGCGAGCACCTCACCCGTTTCAATGTTGAGTGCGCCGTGTTTGAAGCGCTCGAGCCGCAGTCGCTGCGCAATTTCGTCCTGGAACTTCAACTGCTGCTGAAGCTCTTTGGACGCGGCGATTTTTGGGGGAGGGTCGGCTGTGCCTTCCAGCCATGCGCCGACGCTGGGGTAGGCGAGCTGCGCTTTGTTGTTGACCAGCGCCGGGTAGATGCGGCTGGAGGCGACACAGGATTCTGTTGCGCACACATTTTTATCGAGTGTTAGTTCGGTCACCATGCAGAGCCGGTCCTGGCCTTCGAGCAGGGATGTAAGGCCGGTCGAGAGCTGGTCGGGCAGCATGGAGAAGTTTTTGACCCCGGCGTAGACGGTCACGGTTTCGATGGCGGCGTGCTTGTCGATGGCCGAGCCTTTGGGCACGTAGGCGTCTACGTCGGCGATGCCGATGAGGACGCGAATGCCGCCGTTGGGGAGAGTGTCAGCGTACTCGATCTGATCGAGGTCGCGGGAGGTGTCATTGTCAATGGAGGACCAGAGGAGATGGCGGAGGTCGGTGATGTCCGCGGGTGGCTGCGGTGGATGGGCTTCGAGTGCGGCGATCTCCTGTTTGGCCTGGGGTGGGTAATCCGGCTCAAAGCCGTGCTCGACCATTGAGAGGCGGGCGGCGGAGACAAGATCAAACGACGCGTGCGAGCTCATAGACCTCCGAGAGGGCGAAAGTCCACCGTAGCATGAGGCATGCCGAGGATGCATCTGTGAAGGATCGAAATTTGGTGGGATTGCCCGGATTGAGGAAGGCTCCGGGCGGGCCCCTGCTCGATGATGCGAGCGGCCGGTTAGGCGGCAGGCTGCGTGCTGCTGGAGGCGACCGGCGCGGGGAGCGCATTCAACGACGCGACGACAGCGTTGACATAGGCCGTGATTTGGGTGGTGGTGGGCGCCGGAACGCCGTCCGCCAGAAGCGCAGAAGTGGCGTAGGGCGTGACCGCGGCGATGACCGCGGCGAGTTTTTGCACGCCCGCACCGGAGACGCCTGCCGCAGCCGTTTCAGCAAGCGAGGCCTGCTGCACGGTGAAGTTGTAGAGGTTGGCGACGCTTGGGAATGCAATGTCTACGATTGGCTGAGCCGCCTTGGCCACCTTGGTGGCGTCGACGAAAAGCGTCTTGAAGAAAGTGCCGATATGCTTGAGAAAAGTGCTCATATGCGAGGACTATGTTTCCTTTCAGGGTTTTTGAATCTACGTACGGCTTACCGCTGTTTCGTCCAGGTGCGGTAAGCGAGGGTGATGTTGATGAGGCCCGTGAAGAGGGCCAGAATCCAGGTCGGAAGATGCAGGTCATGCTGGAGACCAGCGACCTGATCGCGAAAAGCCTGGCTGCCAATCCAGAACCCGACGATGAGGTTCCAGCCGACAAGGATGGAGTGGGTCCAGGCGCTGTAGCGAATTGTGAAACTACGGATCAAAGCTCAACCTCCTTCAGGGCAGCAAAAAGGCCGCTCCGGAGAGCGGCCTTGAGCAAAAGAAAAGGCACGGCTTAGAGCCGTGCCTTCATTCATTGTCCCTATAGTTCTATTATACTAGCTTTGAATAATTCACATACATTTGTAAGTTGTTGCAAATAGATGCAGTTATACGATTAAGGCCTTGACAAGGTTTTGGATTTCGTCGCTTCAGCGCTTCTGAAACTGGTGCAGCGCGGCGAGCACCTGCTGGCTGTGGTGGGCGGGATCGACCTTTGTCCAGACCTTTACGATTTTGCCTTCCGGGTTGAGGAGGAAGGTGTTGCGTTTGGCGATTTTGTAGCCCATATAGTCGCCGAGTGAGCCGTATTTCTCGACAACCTTTTTGCCGGTGTCGCTGAGCAGTGTGAAGGTTAGGTGGTCCTTTGCGCAGAATTTTTTGTGGCTGGCAACGGACTGGACGCTGACGCCGACGATTTCCGCGTTCAGGGTCTTGTAGCGGGCGAGGTCATGTTCGAAGTTGTGCGCTTCGATGGTGCAACCGGGGGTCATATCCGCCGGATAGAAGTAGAGCACGACCCACTTTCCGCGCAGGCTGTCGAGGCTGACGTCGTTACCATTTTCAGAAGGCAGGGTGAAGTTGGGAGCCATTTCGCCGGTCTGCGGCATCTTGCTGTTGCTGTTGTTGGCGAAACTGCGTAGAGCGAGTCCGCCGAGGACGACCACAGCGACGATGACAAGAATGAGGGTCAATTTCGCCATCGGGCGAAGCTCCTGAGTGGAATTGGGGGCGGAAGCGTGAATCGCATCAATTATTGATGTACGAGCGCTACGATTGCAATTCCAGCGTGGTCGGCAAGCTCGATGACTTTGTCGCGATCAAAAACAAGGGTGCGGTGCGCCTCAATTGCGAGACAGGTGGCATGCGCGTTGTGCATGGTTTCAATGGTGCGCACGCCGATGACGGGGACGTCGAAGCGCATGTCCTGTTTAGGCTTGGCGACCTTGACGACGGTGAGTGAGCGGTCGAGCGTGGAGGGGTCGTCCGCGAGCGATTGCATGAGTGCTCCGGCGCGCTCGATGGCGGCATCGGTTCCCTCCATGGCCTCAATGGCGACGCAGGCCTGGCTGGCGACGACGACGGTCTGTCCGAGGTCGAAGCCGGCGATGGCGAGAGCTACTTCGCGTCCATAGGTGATGTCGCTCTGTTCCTGTTCGGACGGCGCGCGGGCGGAGAGAATGCCGGGTGTGGCCAGCAGCGGTTCGAGATACGACGTCGAGGGGATGAGTTGAATGCCTTCATCTCCGAGAACCTTGGCGATGGCCCCGAGCAGCATGTCAGTGTTTTTTGTGCGGAGCGAGAGCAGCAGCTTGGCGAGACGCCAGTCGGGGCGGATGCTGGAGAAGATTTGCTTATGCTTGACCTGGCCGGCCATGACGGCCTGGGTGACACCTTCATTGTGGAAGGTTTGAATGAGGCGCGAGAGTTCGCCGAGCGAGAGCCAGTAGACGCGAATGCCCGTATCAGCCGCGGCACGCGCATCTATCTCGTGGTCCGTTTCCTCTTTGATGGCGGCGACGACAACTTCCGTGCCGTGGGCGCGGGCGGCATCGAGCAGGAGGAAAGGGAAGCGTCCATTGCCGGCGATGAGTCCGAGCTTCATAGGCTTTTACTTGAGGACTCCGCGCTCGGAGCTTTCAATGAACTGGACGAGGTAGGCGACGTCCCCGGTGGAGATGCCTTCTTCTTTGAGGCGTGCGATGGCCTGCGAGGTGTTGAGTTTTGAGGCCTGCAGAACGCGATATGCATATTGGATGGCGCGCAGACGCTGGTGGTCGAATCCGCGACGCTCCAGGCCGACCTTATTCAGTCCGTAGGCGCGGGTTTCGCGTTTGGCCGAGGTGAGCGAGTAGGGAAGCACGTCCTGCGTGACGGTGGTGCCTCCGCCGGTGTAGGCATATTTGCCGATGCGGCAGAACTGGTGGATCTGATTGAGCGCGCCTATGGTTGCGAAATCCTCGACGATGACATGGCCGGCGAGTGTGGCGCTGTTGGCGAGGATGCAGCCGTCGCCGATGATACTGTCGTGGCCGATGTGCGCGTAGGCCATGATGAGGCATCTGTTGCCGATGCGGGTTGTGCCGCCGCCGCCGGAGGTTCCGCGCGAGATAGTGACGAACTCGCGGATTACGTTGTCGTCGCCGAGCGCGACACGGGTGGGTTCACCCTTGTACTTCAGATCCTGAGGAGCGACGCCGACGCATGCGAATGAATAAAAGCGGTTGCGGTCGCCCGCGGTGAGATGGCCATCGAGAACCACGTGTGAGACAAGCTCGCAATTTTCTCCGAGCACGACGTTGGGGCCGATGGTTGAATACGGCCCAACCTTGCAGGACGCAGGGATCACAGCTCCCGGATCAATGATCGCTGTGGGGTGAATACTCACTCGGATTCCACGGGCTCCGCTGCGGGGGCAGTGGCATTACTCGCGCGCGGGACGAGCGCGCACATCACAGTGGCTTCGCATGCGAGCTTGCCGTCAACGGTGGCGCGGCCTTCCATGCGGACAGCACGCGGTCTCCAGTTGATGACGTTGACTTCGATGCGGAGCTGGTCGCCCGGCACTACGGGACGGCGAAACTTGGCGCGGTCTATGCCGGTGAAGACCATCAGATTGTTGTCGCGGTCAGGAATTTCCGTCAGGATCAGCGCGCCACCGGCCTGCGCGATCGACTCAATGATGAGCACGCCGGGCATGATGGGGAAGTTGGGGAAGTGCCCGGCGAAGAAAGGCTCATTGATGGTGACGTTTTTGATGGCGACGATGCGCTTCTTGCGCTCGATCTCCATGAGGCGGTCGATGAGCAGAAAAGGATAGCGGTGCGGCAGGATGCTCATGATGTCGTTGATATCGAGCACCTGTTTGCCGTCAAGAATTGGGTTTGGAGTGTCCATAGCTGCTTGCCGATTATAGCGAATTGGATGCGGGAAGTTCTGGCGGCTGAGGGGTAAGAGCGGCCATTTTGCATCATGCTGAGCCCACGCTCCCTGTTGGTCGCGTTGACTTTACGGCTTAGGATTCGGGTTGCAGCGGGCCAGAAAATGCTAGCGGCCGAGCGCGAGTGCGGGTTCTGCGGTGAGTGTGTCGCCGGCGAATTCCTTTGTGAGGAGCTTGGGCCAGGCGGCCGCGGCGATCATTGCGGCATTGTCTGTGGAGAGCGTGAGAGATGGGAACGCGATGGGGAGTCCGCGCTCGGCGGCCTCCGCCGTAAAGCGTACGCGCAGCTCGCGATTGGCGGCGACACCGCCGGAGACGAGCAGGCTGGCGACATCGTATTGCTCCGCGGCGCGGAAGGTCTTGCGGCGCAGGTCATCGACGACGGCGCGCTGAAAGGAGGCGATAAGGTCGAGCGCTTGCTGGTCAAAGTAAGGCAAAGCATCGAGAGGACGAATGCCGGGAAGTGCGGCCAGCCTGCTGCTGCGCTGCTGAATGCCGGCGCTCATGCTGTGGGTCTGGGTGTAGCGCAGGACCGCGGTTTTGATTCCGCTGAAAGAGAAGAAGGTGGTCCCGGCAAAATCCATGGTGCTGGATTTGCGATGCGTCTTGGGTTTGATCTGCGCAAAGGAGAATGGAACGGCGCCTGGGTTGCCGTGTGGCGCGAGCGCGTCGATCCAGGGACCGCCGGGATAGCCGAGGCCGAGCAGCTTGGCGACTTTGTCGAAGGCTTCCCCGGCTGCATCGTCGAGGGTGCGGCCCAGGTTGCGGTAGGCCCAGCTTTCGCCGTGTTGCTGTACGAGGTAGAGGTGTGTGTGTCCACCGGAGACGACGAGTGCGAGGGCCGGGAGTTCGAGCGATTCGCTCTGCGTGGCGCGCAACTGTGCATGCTCCAGCAGAACGGCGTGGATGTGGCCTTCGAGGTGGTTGACCGGAATTAACGGTTTGTTGAGCGCGAAGGCGAGTGACTTGGCGTAGCTGATGCCGACGAGGAGCGCGCCGGCCAGTCCGGGGCCTTCGGTGACAGCGATGGCGTCAAGGTTAGTGAAGCCGACGCCGGCTTGAGACAAGGCGGCGCGGACGACAGGGACGATGTTGCGGAGATGTTCGCGGGAGGCGAGTTCGGGGACGACGCCGCCGTAGGGCGAGTGTGTGGCGATTTGCGAGGCGACGACGTTGGAGAGGATATCCGATCCACGACGGACCACGGCGGCAGCGGTTTCGTCGCAGGAGCTTTCAATGCCCAGGATCAATCCGGATTGAGGCTTTTCGCTCATTGCTTTCTCTCTATCTATAGTAGACAGGTGGAAGAGTCGCCGGCACAAATCGCGGCAGAGGAGATTGTCCAGCGCCTGCGCGCCGAGGGATATGAGGCGTATTTTGCCGGCGGATGTGTGCGCGATCTGTTGCTGGGGCATGAGCCATCGGACTTTGATGTGGCCACCAGTGCGCATCCGGATGTGGTTCTCAAGCTGTTCGAGCGGACGTTTGCGGTTGGGGCGCACTTTGGTGTGGTTCTGGTTGCGGACGAGATTGACGGGCAAGAGATTGTGACCGAGGTTGCGACCTACCGCAGCGATGAGGCGTATACGGATGGGCGGCGTCCGGAGTCGGTGCGATTTTCAGGCAGCGCGGAAGAGGATGTTGTGCGGCGCGACTTCACGATTAATGGAATGCTGCTCGATCCGCAGACGGGTACGGTGCTGGATTATGTTGGCGGGCAGGCTGATCTGGCATCGAAGCTGGTCCGCGCGATTGGCGATCCGGCGCAACGATTTGAAGAAGACAAGCTGCGCATGCTGCGCGCGGTGCGGTTTGCCGCACGCTTTGAGTTTGAAATTGAAGAGCAAACAGAAGCAGCAATATGTGCGTCCGCGACGAAGATCCATCAGGTGAGCCGGGAGCGGATTCGTGATGAGCTGACGCGCATGCTGACAGAGGGTCAGGCGCGTCGCGCCTTTGAATTGCTGGATCGCACAGGGTTGCTGAAGGAGATTTTGCCGGAAATAGACCGCCTGCATGGAGTGGAGCAGCCGCCGGAGTTTCATCCCGAGGGCGATGTGTGGACGCACACCATGATGCTGCTGGAGCAGCTTCCGGCTGGGGTTTCCGCGATGCTGGCATGGGGCGCGCTGCTGCACGACGCCGGGAAGCCGGCGACGTTCCAGCCGGGGCCGGGGAGGATTCGCTTTAACGGACACGTGGAGGTTGGCGTGCGCATAGCGGAGGAAATTGGGCGGCGGTTGCGATTCTCAAATGAGGAGGCGACGCAGGTTGCGGCGCTGGTAGAAAACCATATGCGCTTTGGAGATGTGGAGCGCATGAAAGCGTCCACGCTGAAGCGGTTCTTCCGGTTGGACCGTTTTGAGGAGCACCTGGCGCTGCACAAGATGGACTGCCTGGCAAGCCATAGGGACTTGCAACTGTACAACTTTGCGAAGGGCAAGTATGAGGCGACGCCGAGCGAGGAGGTCCGGCCCGCGCTGTTGTTGACGGGACGAGATTTGATCGCTGCCGGGTACAAGCCGGGTCCGGAGTTCAAGCGGTTGCTGGCGTTGGCCGAGGATGCGCAACTGGAAGGGCGCATCCACAGCCAAGAGGAAGCGCTGGTTTTGGTAGCCGAAGCAACACGCGGCCAGCGGTAGCTATTCCGTGACGACCGCCTTGACCAGGTTGCGTGGCGCGTCTACATTGACTCCGTTCAGAATGGCTGTGAAGTAGGCGAAGAGCTGCAGCGGCACGACTTCCAATAACGGGAGCAGAAATTCGTCCACGACGGGGACGGCTACGGAGTAGCTACTGAGCTGGGCTGCTTCGACATCGCCTTCGGTGATGATGGAGAAGATGGTCGCGCCCTGAGCCTGCATGTCGCGCATGAGTTGCAGGGTCTTCTGATGGCGAAGCAGGGAGTCGGGGTCCTGTTCGTCGCGGGTTGCGAGGATTACCAGCGGCGACTCTGCGCTGACCAGCGCGTTGGGGCCGTGCTTGAGCTCGCCAGCGGGGTAGCCCTCGGCCTGCATGTAGGCCGACTCCTTAAGCTTGAGTGCGCCCTCGCGCGCGATGGCGTAGTGGATGGCGCGTCCCAGGTAGAGAAAGCCCTTGGCTTTGTGCAGGTGCCTGGCGATTTCGCTGATCTGTTCTTCCCATGGGGGCAGGGCGGCCTGAAGCTGCCCGGGCAGGGCGTTGAGATGTTCAAGGTGGGACGTGACGGTCTGCGCGGTCATTCTTCCGCTGAGCCGCGCAAGGTAGAGCGTGAGCAGATAGAGCACGGTCAGTTGGGTGGTGAAGCTCTTGGTAGCGGGAATGGCCAGTTCCTTTCCTGCGAAGGTTGGCAGAGAGGAGTCGGCTTCGCGCGCCATGGTGGAGGCGGCGTTGTTGGTGATGGCTACGGTTGCGAGACCGCGTGCGCGAGCTTCGCGCAAAGCCGCGAGTGTGTCGGCGGTTTCTCCGGATTGAGAGATGACCAGAACGCCTGGATCGTGGAGGGTGTGGGTGGAGCGGTAGCAGTACTCGCTGGCGTATTCCACATCGACGGCAAGCCCCGCGTAGTCCTCCAGCATGATTTCGCCGGCCAGGCCCGCGTGACGGCTGGAGCCGCTGGCCGCAATGACCAGGCGCTGACGGCCACGGAGGATTTCGGCGACGTTCGGGAAAGCGTCCGCGTTGAGCGAGTCGCCGGGGGCGTAGCGCTCGATGGTGGCGGAGAGAGCCTCGGGCTGCTCGTAGATTTCCTTGAGCATGGCGTGGGGAAAGGCACGATTGTTGAAGATTTGCTGCATGACGTTATTTGTTCCTCGGCAACGTTACTCTGTTTTTGATTCGGATATATCTGTATATACGACTATACTTTAAGTTTGCTAAGCGCCGGTGCGATGAACGTACTACACGATGGCGTTTACGAGTCGCGTGGCGTTGCCTCTGGGCGTGGGATGGCCCAGACCAATTTTAGAACCGGTCTGCTGTAGAGGCCTGGTTAATGTTTATGATTCTGGATTTATGATTCTGGCTGTCGCGGGTAGGCAGAGTATCACGGTGCGGCGCGCCTGGATGAGAACAGGAAGGGTTGGGAATCAAGGTGTCGAAGGCGAGAACCCGCAAACGCGTACAGAAAAGCGCTGTGCAGGCGCTCGACAAGGATGGCTTTATCCCACTCTACTACCAGATTCAACGTGCGTTGATGGAGAAGATTCGGTTGGGGGAGTTGTCGGAGGGCGATGCACTGGCGTCAGAAGAGGATCTGTCGCGCACCTACCAGGTAAGCAGGATGACGGCGCGGCAAGCTTTGCACGGACTGAAGGCAAGCGGGTACGCGTTCAGCGAAAAAGGCCGGGGGACGTTTGTTACGCGGCCGAAGCTGGAAAAGAACATCATGCACCTACAGGGATTTACGGAGGACATGCGGCAGCGAGGCATGACGGCGAGTTCGCGACTGCTGGAGCAAGGGGTGATTCCGGCCAAGGATGAGTTGCGGGAGAAGCTCAAGTTGAATCCTGGCGATCGGGTGCTGCGTCTGCGCCGGTTGCGGCTTGCCGATGGAATACCGATGGCGATTGAGGAATCGAACATCCCGCTGCGGCAGTTTCCTGGCTTAGAGCGTGTGGATTTCGAGGCGAACTCGCTTTACGCAACGCTGCGCGAGAGCTATGGTGTGCGCGTGGGATATGCCGATGAGACGATCGAAGCCCTGCCGGCGTCGCGAGAGGATGCCGAGTTGCTGATGATCCCGAGCAAGTCGAGCCTTCTTTCGATCAGCCGGACCATTCTTACCGCGCAGGAGACACCGGTTGAAGTTGCATGGTCGCGTTATCGGGGTGACCGTTATCGTGCCTTCATTCGTGTTCCGATGACGCCAATCCGATAATTTTGCTTTTGTTTTCCGCATTTCGGGCTGCCCTGGATTGCCGGAGCACATTCGTGTTTTCGGGTGAAGGTGCGAGTAAAACGAGTTCGTGTATGAAATTGAATTGAAGAACGCGCATTGAGAGTGCAATTTCGCCAAACACCTCGAAACCCTGATAAAATGGCTTTTCGCATCAACTTTTTTTGACTTTGACCACCCTCAACGCGCTGGAACGCTGTTCCCGGGAAAGGACTAATGATGGATCGGGAATGGTTGCGGTCACTACTGAGACCGGGAACCGCAATGCTATTCTTTCTGCTCCTCCCCGCACTCGCATTTGCTGATGGCCCTCAGTCTATGCCGAGTATTTTCGCGCCCGCATCCACGCCTGCCTCGGACATCTTCAGTCTTTCGCTGTTTGTTCTAGCTATTACCGGCGGTATTTTTCTGGTTGTAGCGGGAATTCTGACGTATGTTATTTTTCGTTTTCGCGATAAGGGCGATGCCGGCGACAAGCATGAACCAGCACAGGTTTTTGGGAGCACGCAGATTGAGATGGCGTGGACGGTGATTCCTGTCCTGATTGTGGTGGTGCTGTTTTTGACGACGGCGCGCATGATTTTTGCGATACAGGACGCGCCCAAGCCGGCCGATGCGATGGATGTGACGGTGGTGGGACACCAGTTCTGGTGGGAATTCCGTTATCCCAAGCTGGGGATTGTTACGGCGAACGAGTTGCATGTACCGCTGAGCGCCAAGGGTCATCCGGAGCCAACCTATCTGAAGCTATATTCGGCGGACGTGGATCATAGCTTCTGGGTGCCGCAACTGGCGGGTAAAACCGATCTGATTCCGAACCATCCGAACCTCACCTGGGTGGAGCCGCAGCAGCCGGGCCTTTATCTGGGGCAGTGCGCGCAGTTCTGCGGTATAGAGCACGCGAAGATGCTGCTGCGCGTGTATGTGGACACTCCGGCACAGTTTGCGGCGTGGGTGAAGAACCAGGAGCAGCCGGCTGTGGACGATCAGAGCCCGGAGGTGGTGGCGGGCCGGCGGGTGTTTGAGACCGAGGCGTGCATGAATTGCCACACGATTCGGGGTACGGTGGCGACCGGGAGGTTTGGGCCAGACCTGACCCACCTGATGAGCCGCAGTACGATTGCATCCGGCGCGGTTCCGAATACCGAGGTCAATCTGCGGGAATGGATCAAGGATCCTGACCACTTCAAGCCGGGCAGCCAGATGCCGGCGATGCAGTTGACCAATCAGCAACTGGACGAGGTGACCGCTTACCTCGAAACCCTGAAGTAGAGAAGAGCGATGGCAGACCGCACAATACCGATTGAAGGCACGCTGGATCTAACGCCGCCGCCTGTTGACCAGCAAACGTGGCTGGAGACGGTGCACGAGTGGGTCACGACGGTAGACCACAAGAAGCTCGGACTTCTGTACATGATGCTTTCGATCTTCTTTTTGCTGGTGGGCGGCGTCGAGGCGCTGGCCATACGCATTCAGCTTGCCGTTCCCAACAACCATTTTCTTGCGCCGGACACGTATAACCGCCTGTTTACGATGCATGGAACCACCATGGTCTTCCTGGTGGGCATGCCGTTTCTGTTCGGATTTACCAACTACATCGTTCCCCTGCAGATCGGCGCGCGGGACATGGCTTTTCCTCGTCTGAATGCCTTCAGCTTCTGGATGACGCTGTTCGGCGGCCTGATGCTGTATTACAGCTTTCTCGGTGGCAGCGGACTTTACGGTGTGGGAAATGCGCCGGATGTGGGCTGGTGGGCTTATGCGCCGTTGACCGCGCGTGCCTTCTCGCCGGGCAATGCGACGGATTACTGGGCGCTCTCGCTCATCGTCACCGGGGTCGGGACTCTGGGCGGAGCGATCAACACCATTGCTACCGTAATATGCATGCGCTGCAAGGGCATGACGCTGATGCGGATGCCGCTGTTCGCATGGTTGATGCTGGTGGTGAGCGGCCTTTTGCTGATTACCATCACGCCGCTGACCGCCGCGCAGATCATGCTGAGCATTGACCGCTATCTTGGGGGCCACTTTTTCGACACGCAGGCTGGCGGATCGGCCGTTGTGTGGATGCACTTTTTCTGGATCTTCGGCCACCCGGAGGTCTACGTGCTGGTTTTTCCAGCCTTTGGTATCGCCAGCGAGGTTATTCCCGTTTTCTCGCGCAAGGCCATTTTCGGATATCCGGCGATGGTTGCCGCTTCGGTCGGCATTGGTTTTATCAGCCTTGGGGTGTGGGCGCATCACATGTTTACCGTCGGCATGACGTCGGTTTCCAACGCCTTTTTTGTGCTTTCGACCATGCTGGTCGGGGTTCCAACCGGCATTAAGCTGTTCAACTGGCTGGCCACGATGTGGGGCGGAAAAATCAGATTCAAGGTGCCGATGCTGTTCTGCACCGCGTTTCTGTTTCAGTTTCTGATCGCGGGGCTTACCGGTATCATGCTGTCCATCGCGCCCTGGGACTGGCAACTGCACAACTCCTATTTCGTTGTCGCGCACTTTCACTACATGCTGGTGGGCGCGATCGTATTCAACATTTTCTCTGGGATTTATTACTGGTATCCCAAGGCGACCGGCCGCATGATGAGCGAGACGCTGGGCAAATGGCACTTCTGGCTGTTTCTCATCGGTTTCCACATGACCTTCGACCTTATGCACGTTGTTGGAGTAGACGGCATGCCCCGCTCGATCTACACCTACGAGGCCGACCGGGGCTGGGCGCACCTCAACATGATCATCTCCATCGGTGGATTTATACAGGCGATTGCGGTTCTCATCTTCGCCTACAACCTGTTCTGGTCGTACTACCGTGGCCGTGAGGCGGGCAGCGACCCCTGGGATGCGTGGACGCTCGAATGGTCAACCTCCTCCCCACCGCCGGTTTATAACTTCGCCGTTCCTCCGGAGGTGAAAAGCCGGCGTCCGCTATGGGACATCAAGCATCCCGAAGATCCAGATTGGAAATACGAATGAGCGCGATTCCGCTAATACCGAATCAGACGAATTCCCCCGACGAGCCCTGGAGCCTGCCTTCGCGGGGACGGATCGCCATGTACTCGCTCATTATCGGCGAGTGCGCGATTTTCACCATCTTCGTCGTTGCCTACATCTACTACATTGGCCGCAGCCTTACGGGCCCCACGCCCAAGGAAGTGCTTGATGTTCCAATCTTCAATACCATCTGCCTGCTCTCAAGCAGCCTTACCATCTGGCTTGCAGAGCGCAGCCTGGAGCGTAACAAGATCAAGCTGTTTGGCGCATGGTGGGGTTTGACGTGGCTGCTCGGCGTCATTTTTCTGGTTGGGACCGGCATGGAGTGGCACAAGCTCATCTATCGCGACGGCTTGACCATCAGCACCAACCTGTTTGGAACCACCTTTTATTCTCTTGTTGGTCTGCACGCATTTCACGTAACCGTCGGGTCCCTGATGCTTTTGATCGTGTTGATCTTTACGCTTAAGGGAAAGATTCGCGAGGAGCACTCCGAACGGATTCAGGTTCTGGCGCTGTACTGGCATTTTGTGGACGCAGTGTGGGTGGTTGTTTTCACGCTTGTCTACATTCTTGGGCGATAGAGACGGGACGACAGGAAAATATGAGCGAAGAAAAAAAATCCGGTTCGCATGTCGAAACCATCCATCTGCCGGCTCCGACGGCATGGCCCATCGTGATGGCTTTTGGTGCGACGCTGATTTTTGCGGGTATCGTGACCAACGTGGGGATCAGCATTCTAGGTGGAGTGCTGACGCTGGCTGGAGTTGTGGGCTGGTTCCGCCAGGTGCTTCCGCATGAGGCGCATGAGGACATACCCGTAATTGTGGAAGAGATTTTGATTGCGACGGCGCGGCCCGAAGTAGAGCACGTGGTGTATGACGATCATCACCGCGAGCACTTCCCGCTGGAGACGTATCCGATACTTTCTGGGCTCAAAGGCGGCATAGCCGGCGGCATCGCGATGATTCCTCCCGCGCTGTTGTATGGGTACTTGAGCCACGACAGCATCTGGTGGCCGGTGAACCTGCTGGGTGGAGCGGGTCTCGCCAACTGGCACCATCCATCGACTGCGGACATTGCCCATTTCTACTGGGGAGGGTTAGCCGTGGCCTGCGTGATCCAGGCAGTCGTCAGCCTGCTTGTGGGCCTGTTGTATGGCGCGATGCTTCCCATACTGCCGCGCCACCCGGTCATTCTGGGTGGGATTCTGGCGCCGGTGCTTTGGACCGGCGTGATCCATGCGATGCTGAATATCATCAATCCGGTGCTGGACAGCAACATCGACTGGAAATGGTTTCTGGTTTCGCAGATCACCTTCGGCCTGGTCGCGGGATGGGTTGTCTCGCGGCAGAGCCGAATACGAACGGCGCAGTCCGTGCCGTTCTTTGTGCGCATGGGCATTGAGGTTTCCGGCATGCCCACCGAACATGACGAAGACCGCGATGAGGACGACAAGGCATGAAGATTTCTGCGCTCGCAGGCTGTGTCGTGTTGCTGTCGGTCACTGGCTGCTTTCATCTTCCTGGTAAGCCAAAGCCGGGTGTTGAGGTTCCGCGGCCGAGTTCAGTTATGAATTTCGCCGTTCTGTATCACCAGAACTGCGCTGGCTGCCACGGCAATGAAGGCAAGAACGGAGCCGCGTTCGATCTGGCGAATCCGGTTTATCTGCACTGGGTGGACGATGCGACGTTGCGCAAGATGATTGTGAACGGCGAGACCGATGTGCAGATGCCGGCGTTTGCCAAGTCGCAGGGCGGATTCCTGACTGACGCGCAGATCAACGTGCTGGTGCATGGCATGCGGACCGAGTGGCCGGGGGCTGCGGAAAAGGGCCAAGAGCCGACTCCGCCGCCGTATACGTCCAGCTTGAAGGGCGATGCCGCGCACGGCGCCCAGGTATACAAGCAGGCCTGCGCTCGCTGCCATCAGGCGTCGACGCAGGGGATCACGGATCCGACCTATCTCGCGCTTGTGAATGACCAGTCGCTGCGCACGCTGATTATTGCGGGACGGCCGGATATCGGCCAGCCTGATTGGGAGGGTGACATTCCCGGACACCCGCTTACAGACCAGGAAGTAACCGATGTGGTTGCGTGGCTGGCATCGCAGCGCACGATGACGCCGGGCCAGCCCTATGCAAAGCCGCACTAGAGGAAGAGATATGACGGACACCGTACACGAAGAACATCAAGCTCCGCAGGATGATCCGAAAGTGGTATCGCGGCGCTGGCTGCTTTTGAAGGCTGGCGCGCTTTTCAACGCTGTCGTAGGTATTGCTGTTGCCGTGCCAGTTGTGCGCTATCTGCTTGGGCCAGTGCGGGGCAAGAATTTTTACAATTCGTGGGTTTCGCTGGGGCCGCTGGACCAGTTTCCGGCTGGAGAGACGCGGCTGGCGACCTATATGAATCCTTACAACCACCCATGGGACGGCGCCACGGACAAGACGGCGTGCTGGGTGCGGCATGTCCCCGGTGCAAGCTTCCAGGTGTTTGCCATCAACTGCGCGCACCTTGGCTGTCCGGTGCGCTGGTTTCCGCAGTCGAAGCTGTTTATGTGTCCGTGCCATGGCGGGGTGTATTACGCCGACGGAGCGCGCGCCTCGGGGCCGCCAGAGCGGGGATTGTTTCAATACAAGTACAAGGTTGTGAAGAACGAGCTGCACATCTACGCCGGACAGATGCCGACGCTCGCGAATTCTGCCAGTCTGCGAATACTTAACAACACCGGAAGCAAAGGATGCAGCTCATGCGCTGGGTAAAGCAGACATACAACTGGCTGGAAAGCCGCCTGCAGCTTGAAGCGCCGGTGAAGGATGCAATGCTGCATCCTGTTCCGCGCAATACCGCGAGCTGGTGGTATGTGTTTGGCAGCGCGGCCTTCACGCTGCTGATCCTGCAGGTCGTGACCGGCATTTTGCTGGCGCTCGTCTATGTACCTTCCGCAGCGGGAGCATGGAACAGCCTGAACATGCTGAACCATCAGTTGCCGCTGGGTTGGTTCCTGCGGGCGATGCATGGCTGGGGATCGAACTTCATGGTTGCCATTGTGCTGATCCACATGGCGCAGGTGTTCATGTTCGGATCGTACAAGTATCCGCGTGAGCTGACCTGGATACTAGGCGTTTTTCTATTGCTGATGACGCTCGGCATGGCGTTTACCGGACAGGTTTTGCGTTTTGATCAGGATGCGTACTGGGGCCTTGGGATTGGAGCCTCCATTGCCGGCCGTGTTCCCTTTATCGGGAGGCAACTGGTCCATCTGATGCTGGGCGGTCCAATCATCGCCGGAGCCACGCTCACGCGCTTTTTTGCGTTGCACGTGTTTATCATTCCCGGTTTGCTGCTGCTGTTTGTAGGCATGCACGTCTGGATGGTTCTGAAGCTTGGCATCAGCGAATGGCCCATGCCCGGCCGCGCGGTTCGCCGTTCGACCTACGTTGCCGAGTACAGCAAGCTGACCCACGAGGACGGGATACCATTTGTTCCGGGAGCATTCTGGAAGGACCTGTTTTTTTCCGGAGCGGTGGTGGCGGCGGTGGTGGTTTGCGCGGCGGTGTTTGGCCCCTACGGGCCGACGGGGCGGCCTGATCCAACGATCATCCAGACAGTGCCGAAGCCGGACTTCTTCTTCCTGTGGATTTACGCGGTTCTGTCTTACCTGCCGCCGAACCTGGAAACGCCATTCCTGCTGATAGCTCCGGTGCTGGCGATTGCCGGACTGGTTGCGCTGCCATTTATGGCCGGCGAAGGTGAGAAGAGCTGGCACCGGCGGCCAATAGCGGTTCTTACGCTGGTGACGGTTGCTGTGATGTGGGGGGTTTTTACGAATCTTGCGACCCAAACGCCGTGGAGCCCGCAGATGAACGCCTGGAGTGCGGACACGGTTCCGGTCCGGTATCTGCAGGCATTGACTCCTGTTGAGCGACGGGGAGCGGTTGTGTTCCAGGCGATGCAGTGCCGTAATTGCCATGCGATTGGCGGCAAGGGCGGCGAGCGCGGACCTGCGCTTGATTCGGTTGCTACGCGCCTGACCGAGGATCAGCTGATACGCCAGGTTGTGCAGGGAGGCGGCAATATGCCGGCCTATGGCAAGAGCCTGTCTCCATCGCAGATTACGGCATTGGTGAGCTTCCTCGATACATTGCATCCACACAACCAGCCGGAGGCGAAAAACTCCGCGGAACATTCTACTGCCGCTATTCCAGGCGAGCCGGGGACGAAGGACACAGTGACGACCAAGGCTACATCACCGCCGCAAACGGCGGGCGCAGCGACCGGGAATTAGAGCTGTGCCTCCCACTACCTTTTGGTCGATGTGGGATTTCCCCCCGGTGGTGTGCTCAGAGCTGGTGCTGATCAGCCTGGTCTATACGATTGGTTTTCTGCGCATCCGAAAGTCACGGCCCAAGCTGTTTGAACCGTGGCGGTGGTGGTGCTTTATGGGCGGAATCGTGGCCCTGGTAGTGGCGATTTCGTCTCCGCTGGATACCCTGGACGACCGGCTGCTGGTGATTCACATGGTGCAGCATTTTGTGCTGATGTCCATAGCGCCTCCGCTGGTTGTTTTTGGTGCTCCGGTGGTGCCGATGCTGCGGGGGTTGCCGCGCGCGTTTGTGCGGTCGGTACTGGGGCCCCTCATCCGGCTGCGTTTTTTGCGGAGTTTTTTTCATGCGCTGGTGCAGCCGAAGGTTGCATGGCTGCTGATGGTGATTTCTTACATCGGCTGGCATATCCCAGCAGCCTATGAAGCCACGCTGGCGAACGAGAGCATCCATAACTGCGAACACGCCTGCTTCTTTTTCTCGAACATACTGTTCTGGTGGCCGATTCTAGAGCCGTGGCCGAGCCGCTTTAAGGGATCGCGCTGGCTTTTGCTGCCTTATCTGCTGGCCGCGGGAGTTGTGAATACGGGCATCTCCGCCTTTCTTGTGTTTTCCGGGCGGGTCATTTACCCGTCGTACGGACTGCATCCGGGTATGTATGGGCTGAGTCCGTTGCAGGATCAGGCTGCGGCGGGAGCGTTCATGTGGGTGGCTAATTCGATCGTTTTTCTGCTGCCTGCCTACGCCATCACGCTGAAGCTGCTGTCGCCGCGTAAGTCTCGCGCCTGGGACGTGCGCGTCACCCGCTAGCCAGGCAGGCTGCTGCCGGCGTTCTATTTTTTATGTTTCATGCTGACGGCAGAGATTTCAGGTGTCGTCCCAATGCACGGTGATTGGAATTGGCGACCGTTCCAGCTGTTGGCCAAGTGTGAAAAGATAGTCGGAGATAAACGTAGAGGCTCCAAGCAGTAGTTCGTGCGAGTGGAAATTCTGTAGCGGATTGATCGATGCAAGCGTTTGGCGACTTTCAACTTGATCCAGTGAATGAATGCGTTTGGCGGCACGGCGAGTGCCTGTCGCTGACACCGCGGCCATACGCCGTATTGCGGTATCTGGTTGAGAATTCGCAACGGCTTGTTACGCACGACGAACTGCTGGAGGCTTTGTGGCCGGAAACCTATGTACAGCCACAGATTTTGAGAACCTACGTTCTTGAACTTCGGAAACTTCTCGGCGATGATCCTGCGAGCCCACAATATATAGCCACGATTCCAAAGCGCGGTTATCGCTTTGTGGCCGAGGTCACGCAAGTAAGCAACGGTTCGAGTGAAGAGCACTTGCTGGTTGGGCGTGATGCGGAGCTTGCCTTTCTGTATACGCAACTGGAGCGGGCGCGCAAAGCCGAGCGGCCCACGGTTTTTCTGACGGGGGAAGCCGGTATCGGCAAGACGGCTCTTATCGACGCGTTCTGCAAGCAGATATGCGAGAGTAAATCGGCGGTGCGCATTGCGCGCGGCCAATCCATTGAGGGGTTCAGCGGCAAGGAGACGTTATATCCGGTACGGGAGGCGCTGAATGGACTGTGCTCGGATGAGGATGCCAAAGCGCGGGCGTTATTGTGCGCCGCGGCTCCCGGATGGTTCAACCATGATAATTCGGCGATACCTTCGCTGGGTGAGATTTGCGAGGCCCTGGAAGCGCTAAGCCAGACCGAGCCGTTGCTGCTGGTGTTTGAGGATATCCATTGGGCGGACGCGACCACGCTGGATCTGATTGCCGCTCTGGCCCGGCGGCGAACACCCGCAAAGATTATGCTGCTGGCAAGCGTTTGTCCTGCCGATTTGGAGCCGAAGAGCCCGTTGCGGCGGCTGCAACAGGACCTGGCACGCGGCCGACGAGTGGAAGAGTTTGAGCTGGGGCCCCTGAACAGAACGGCCGTGTGCGAATACATCCGCTGCAAGCTGCATGCACACAAGCTGCCGGCGGGCTTCGATAGCCTGATTCTGCAGCATTCGTCGGGGAATCCGCTTTTTTTGAGTGCGATGCTGGATCATTTGCGGGCACAGCATGTGCTGCGAAGCCAAGGGGATGAAGTGCTCTTAAACCAGCCGCTAGCTGAGATAGAGCTGGGAGTGCCTGATGGGCTGCTGGGGATCATTGAGCTGCAACTTGACCAGTTGAGCGAAGAGGACCGGCGACTGCTGGAGGCGGGCAGCATTGCAGGTACGATCTTTCCGGCTTGGGCTGCAAGCGCGGTGCTGAAGAGGCCGCTGGAGGATGTGGAGGAGGCGTATGCGTCGCTGGTGCGCCGAATTCATCTGGTCTCAGTGGGAGGGCATGACGAACTGCCCAATGGCACACGGTCCACGTTCTATGTCTTTGCGCATGAACTGTACCGGGAAGTGCTGTACAAGAACATTCCGGTGACCCGGCGGAGCCAGTGGCATAAGCAAGTCGCGGGCCAGTTGCGGGTGCTGTTTGCCGGGAATGAGGCGAGTGTGGCCCACGAGATTGCCGCGCATACGGAGGCAAGTACCTCACCTCGTTGAATCCTGGAACAGAGACACGACCGGCCCGGAGTCGCTCAGGCTTCCGGGCCGATGTTTTTGGTGTGGACTATGCTTCAAAGGAGACAATGGCCGCGCTGGCAGCGGGAAGGTCGGCGGAGAAGACTCCGTGTTTGCGAGTAAGTGTGAGGTGGCTGGATGCAGACCAGTCGCCGTGCGGGCTTACGGAAGATCCGCCCAGTGTGACTCCGGACGTTGAGGCCAGATCGGGCGCGGAGAGCAGAAGCAAGGAAGCCCGCTGCGCGCGCTGACCGGGATCGACGGCGATGCGCAGGGTGGAGTTGGAGCTTTTGTTGAAGAGGACGGTTTTTAGCCCAGAGGCAGTCTTAAGCGAGTATGCCGCGACGACATCTTCGGGCTGCGGCTGGCTGAGCCGGTTCTCGACCATTTGTCCTGCTCCCGCGAGTGCGAACATGAGCATGCCGTAATAGATGGGGCGCGCCTCGAAGCCGGCTTTCTGCGTGCCGGCAATCGGCGTGTACCAGCCGTAGCCGCCGCCATGGAAGTTGATACCGGTTCCGCCTTGAGCGGCAAGCTGATACATCAACTCGGCTCCCCAAAGGGCAGAGGCGAAGGTATTGCTGACACCCTTTTTCCCGCCCTGATAGCAGGAGTTGGTTTCGGTCATACGGAAGGGCAGGCCGGTGTCCTTGTGGGTCTGCGCCATTCCGGCGAATTCGGCTACGAGCTTGGGGTTGGGCCGCAGCAGACGGCCTATGGTCATGGAAGGGTTGGTTGGTGGGCCTTCCGCGTAATAGTGCTGGGAGAGGAAGGCGATTTCGTTTTTGAATTCCCTGGCGAAGGGGACCAGCCATTCATTGTTGAAGGCGGTGTCTGGTCCGGAAAACGGAGCGTTTGGAACGCGCGCACGAATCACTTTGTAGAAGTGCTGCCATTGTTTGGCGAAAGCGGCGAAGTTATATCCTGGCTTGCGGATGCCGTTGCGGGAGAAGAGATCGGGCTCATTACAGAGCTGGAAGGAGACCAGTTTTGGGCCGATCAGCTTCATGACATAGGCCGCTTCGTCGGCGGCGTCCTCGGCGGTTCCGGTGCCCATATTGAGGCCGTAAATCAGCTTCCAGCCGGTGGCGTCAATGAAGTCGCTAAGGTTGCGAACCGCTTCGGGCGTGATTCTCCTAACCAGGTCGGGGTGCTTGCCGGTGCTGGGATTGACCGGAGCGGCAGCGTTAGCCAAGTCTGCTGCTTTCGGCTTTGGCGTCCAGTAGCAATACTCGCTGGTGTTGCCGCCGACGCGGAGGATCCCGGATTTTCCCAGCCTGCGCACGAGGCCGATGAGTTCGGTGTTGCTGGGGGCAAAGAAGGTCGGGTCACCGAGTTGCGCGCTTTCATAGCTCAGGCCAGTGAAGTCGGGTCCGATGGTGTTGCCGGTGCGATGGGGATCGATGGTGAGTCGAAGGGAGGTTGTTGCTGAGGGTTGATCCAGGCCGTGGGCTTTGAAGAAGGACGCTCCGGAGACGAGAGCGGACAACTGAAGAAATTCGCGACGTCGCATATACGGAATTCGAGCACAACCAAGTCCCCTTATGCAATGCGATACCGCATATTCCGGTATAGTGGTTGCGGCTTTTATATAGGAGTATGCGGATGTCTATTTTTGGTCCTTTGTCCCGGCGTGATTTTCTTCGTGCCAGCAGTGGTGCAGCAGTTGGCGGATACCTGGCAGCGAGAACTATTGACCTTACCGCCGAGGCGGAAGTGGCGGCTCCAGCATCGAGTGATGTGGTCCGGTTTGGGATTATCGGCGTAGGGACGGAAGGCTCGGCGCTGTTGCGGACGGCGGTGGCCCTGCCGGGAACAAAATGCGTGGCAGCGAGCGATCTGTATGACGGGCGGCACACGCTGGCCAAGGAGATTGCCGGGCAAGAGGTGCGGACAACGCGCCGCTACCACGAGGTACTGGAAGACAAGTCAATTCAGTGTGTATTTGTGGCGACGCCTGACTTCTGGCACAAGCAGGTGGTGGTGGATGCGCTGGCTGCAGGCAAGGATGTGTACTGCGAAAAGCCGATGTCACACACGATTGCCGAGGGGCAGGAGATGGTGGAAGCGGTGCGGCGGAGTAGCGGGAAGTTTGTGCAGGTGGGGTCGCAGCGGGTGAGTTCGGCGCTGTTTGCTAAAGCCAAGGAGCTGGTTTCCAGTGGAGCGATTGGAGAACTGATGCAGGTTGAGCTGCAGTTGGGCCGCAATTCTCCAGACGGCGCGTGGGAATATCCGCCGCCGCTGGATCTGTCTCCGGAGAACCTGGACTGGGTGACATGGCAGAAGGATGTCCCGAAGGTGCCGTTTAACCCCGATATTTTTGCGCGGTGGCGGAGTTGGCATCAATATGGGACGGGCATGGCCGGCGACTTGATGGTTCACCTGCTCAGCGGGATGCAGTTCGCAACGGGCATCAACGCCGTGCCGGATGAGGCGACGGCGATTGGCGGGATTTTTCGCTGGAAGGATGGGCGGAACATGCCCGATGTGCAGGACACGCTCTTCCAGTATGGAAAGACGCCTGTGACTGTTCGGCTGACGTTGGCGACGGAGACGACGGAGACGACGCGGATTATGGGGTCCAAGGGGATTGTGGAGTTGAGAAATGGCGAGCTGACGTGGATTCCGCAGCTGGGGATCGACACCAGCCCGAGCTACTATTCGCAGAGTTTTCCGGCGGCGATGCGGGCGGAGTATGACCATGCGTGGCACGCCAAGAACGATCCCATCCTGGCGAAGCACAAGCTATCTGACGTGACGGTCTATCACGGGCCTTACTGGGATAATCTGCGGCCGCACATCGCCAACTTCTTCAATGCGGTGCGCACGCGCAAGCCAGTGGTGGAGGATGTGGTGTTTGGCCAGCATGCGGCGGCTGCCTGCCATATGGCGAACACCTCCTACTTTGCGGGGAAGACTGTGCGGTCCTGAGGCGGGCGGCACACTATTGCGTGGTGGCTATGGCGTAGTAGCCCTTGCGCGCATGGACCTTGAGGCCGTTACCCTTGCAGGCGATTTTTACCTTGCGGTAAGTACCGTCAAGCTTATCGTTGGTGGGCGTATAGCTGGCCAGGTACTGGGTTCGCAGCTCGCGCTGGATTTCGTCGAAGGCGTCCTGCAGCTTTCTTCCGTTGTTGCCGACGTCGATTACACGGCCACCCGTGGCGTCGGCCAGTCTCTGCATCTGGCTGGCTCCGGAGTAGCCAAAGGTGTAGTTGTTGTAGAAGCCGTGATCGGCGATGAGGATGACGTAAATGATGGCGTTGGCCCGCTGCGCGGCCTCAATGGCCTGATTAGGCTTGGTGACCGAGCCCATGTCCTCGCCGTCGGTCAGAATGATGAGGGCTTTGCGTCCGGTGGTCATGGACAGCTTGTCTTTTGAGGCTTCGGCGACGGCGTCGTAGAGCAGAGTGCCTTTGGGTGTCCCCTGCGTGGGGAATGGCCCCTGGCCGATGCCGGGAATGCCTACCGCGCCGTTCCCGCCGGCGGTGTTGATCGTGGCCTTGTCGAGGGCGCGGGTGAGCGCATCGACATTGTTGGTGAAGTCCTGCGCGAGATCCACGTCAACATCGAAAGTGACGACGAAGGCCTGATCCTTGGGGCGCAGGATCTGGTGGAGGAAGCGGCTACCGGCCTGCTGTTCGAGGGGCAGAACGTCTTCCTGGCTTCCACTGGTGTCGAGCATAATGCCGAGGGTGAGCGGGAGGTTGGTTTCGGTGGTGAAGTTCTTAATGGTCTGAAGCTTGCCGTCCTCATAGATGCTGCAGTCACTTTTGCTGAGAGTGGGGATGAGGCCGTTGTGCTTGTCGCGGACTGAAAAGTACAGGCTGACCAGGTTGACGTTGACCTTGAAGGTTTTTTCGGGAGTGGTTTGCTGGGTGGTGTCGGGGAAATTGCTGTCCGGCGGAGGAGCATCGGCGGACGGAGTGGTTTGTGCGAAGGCCCCGACCGCGCACAGCAAGATGGCGGTGATGGCGATCCAGGGGGTGAGGATCCGGGAAGTGCGGCGGTGACGGGGCATAGTCATACGTTTATTACAGATTAGACGGATTCCGGGCGGGAAAGGACAGTTTGAAACCTGAGCGTATAACCATAGCGGGCCAACCTGAATCTGATAACCTGAAGGTAAGGCATGGTTCGCCAAATTAGGCGAGTTCGGCCGGTTAGTTGGAGGGTTTCTGGTGATTCAAGGCGCCTTGGCATTCGCGTTATCTTTCTTTCTTTTGGGAGCAGCGCCACAACCGCAGCAATCGCAGCAACAGGCCAGCGTAGCGCAGCAGAGTATTCCGAATGCGCCCGCTCCATCGGGATTGTCAGGTCTCAAGAATGACGTGACTCCTGGCGAGGGCGCGCAGCCGATGCCGAATCCACAGACTACCCAGCAGACGCCGTCCACGCCCCAATCGGGGCAGGAGACCTTTCAACAGCAGCCGCCAGTGATGCCCGGGAAGGGTGAGAACGGGTCTACCTTTACCATCCGCGTTCCGGTCAATTACATCATGGTTCCGGTTACGGTGCGGGACAAGCACCATCAACTGGTGGCGGGGCTTAACTGGCGCCAGTTCAAGATTTACGAAGACGGACAGCGCCAGAGGATTGCCTTTTTCTCGGTGGATCCGCTTCCGCTTTCCGTTGCTTTTGTGATTGACCAGAGCCTGCCGGCAGACATAATGCGCAAGGTGAATCAGAGCCTGACGGCCATAACCGGCGCGTTTGGAGCTGCAGATACTATTGCCGTGTTTACGTATAACACCAGCCCCAACATGGTCACGGGCTTTACCGGGGCGCGGGGGCCGCGCATTCTTGCCGCGCTGGAGTCGTCGAAGCGTCCGGGTCGCGCTATGGGAGTACCAACGATCGACGGGCCGTTTGCTACGGGGCCGACGATCAATGGGCAGATGGTTGATCCAAATCTTGAGACGCAGAGCGGCAATGCGGGAGGGTTTCTGAATGTTCCGAAGGAAGTTCATCCCCTGAACGATGCAATTCTGGCTGCCGCGAGGCACCTTGCGAACCAGCCCAGCGGGCGGCGGCGCATAATTTACGTGATTACCGACGGCAAGGAGTCCGGCAGCAAGGCGACACAGAAGGAAGTCATCAAGTATCTGCTGACGAACAAGATCTCTGTTTACGGCACGATTGTGGGCGATTCCGCGATGTGGGGAGTGGGCTATCTGGACAAGCTGCATCTGCCGCTATTGCCGACGGACAACGTGATGCCTCGATACGCAATCATGACGGGCGGATCACTGGATTCGGAGCTGTCGGAAAACGGCATACAGCGGAGCTTTGGCGAGATTGCGGCCTCGATCCGCAACCAGTACACGCTCTACTACTACAGCCGGAAGCCGGCGCTCAGCGAGAGTCGTGTCTCGATCGAAGTAGACGTTAATGTTCCTGGCCTGGATGTGACCGCGCCTCTGTACTACTATCCATCGCTGGCGTCCGTCGAGCGCTAAAGCATTTCTCTGGTTGGTGTAGAGGGGGCAGAATGCCTTGAAGTGGCTTTTTCCTTAAGGAAAAAGCCACCCTGTACGCTGCTGGAAACTCCACAGAAGCTGGAGAAATTCCTTATAAGGAGTAGGGTCGGCCTGCAGGCATCTGTGGGCCTTTCCCTGTTGCGGCTTTTGTCTGGTGGCGAGGCTTTATAAAAAGCAGGCGGCGAAGAGCCCGGCAGCACAAAATATCCCGGCCATAGCTGGGGTGGTGCTGCGCTCAATTCGTGAGTGGGTACGGAAGGGGCGGGGAAGGGAGTGTCCTGGGTTCCTTCGAGAATAACGGCAGTTGAACTCTTATTACTTGGTCTGTGTGATCGTGGGCGGTTGCGGGGTCTCAGTCTTCGCGACGTTTTCCTGCTGGGGAGCGTCGGTGGAACCGATACCCTTGATACCTTCCTTGAAGCCCTTGATGCCCTCTCCAAGACCCTTGCCAAGCTCAGGCAGTTTGCGCGGTCCGAAGACCAGCAGCGCAATTACAAGAATGATGATGAGGTGAGCTGGTTGAAACAGATTATCGAACATGGCAAGTCTCCCATGATCCGGCGGTTCTCTGGGCCAGCCGGAAAGCGAATTTCGTTCGCTGTTTGTATTGTCGCACAGAGGGCTTGGCCTGTGCATGGAGGGGAAATTCCCGGTAGCTTTGATGGGAATGAATGGTCGAGTTGGATTGGATTTAGGCCGGGACATGCGACGGGTCTGCTTTGTTTTGCCGGTGAGCAGGGGATGGACGATTCTGCCAGTTTTTGGGGGATGATTCCGCGGGCGGCGTGGAGAGCGGCAGGATCAGCGGGGAAATGGACTCAGGATCAGCGGGGAAATGGACTAAGGACAGCCATATTCTCGGGTTCTGTACAGGACAGAACCCGCGTCCACCATGTATCGTGAAAGCTTGTGGGGCATTCGCAACTATTTGTGGAATGAGCAGGTTTTTGGAGGTTTTTCTCGACGTGCGGAAGAGTCTGTTTTCTCTGGCGGCAGTGGCAATACTGCTGTCGTGTTTTCAAGTACAGGCGCGGGCGCAGTATACGCAGCCCGTGGTAGCACCGAACACCACGCTGACAAATGTCAAGTACGACTGGCGCTGGGAGGTTTATGGCGGCATGGCCTACTCCCACTTCAACGCCGGAGCTAATCTGGTTCAGGGCGCCAACCTCGGCGGTTTCGACGCACAGGTGGCTCGCTTCTTTACGCCGCGTTGGGCGTTGGCAGGCAATGTGCGCGGCTACTACGGTACGAGCGGTGTAGCGCCCAATATCTACCGCATCGAGGGTCCGTTTGTAAGCGAACATATGTTTCTTGCGGGGCCGGAGTATCGAGGCCCGAGCAATGAGCATGTATCCCTGACGCTCCATGCGCTTGTTGGCGGGGCGTACGGCTACTTTACGCGTGGGTTGCAGGACCAGCAGGGAAACCCTGTGCCGCCTTCGGCTGTGGGATTTTTCAATAATCAACTTGCCTTTGGCAGCGCCATCGGCGGGTCGATCGACCTGAACCGCTCACCGAGACTCGTCTTCCGGATTTCACCGGATGCGACGCTGACGGATTTTGGCGGAGCAGGGATCCATGAGCAGTTCACGCTTTCCGTGGGTCTGCTGTACCGCTTCAAGCAGGTGCCCAGCATGCTGCGGCGGCATCATCACGGGAAGTAGCTGCATTGTTTGTTGTTTGAAGGGGCGCCCTGTGCCCAGCAGAGGGCGAACAGTCTAGAGACGAAAGGCCCGGAGCGAATGCAGCCGGGCCTGTTCGATTTTGGGGCAGGGATTCTGCTCCAAGTGGACCGCAGGCGCGGAGCGAGACGATGGGGCTTGCGCGAGTTGATGTATGCGATTACATTTCTCGTGAGGTTATTCAGCCATGCGGATCATTGCTCTGTGCCGTTCCCGCGCCATGCTCTGTTTTGTGTGGGCGGTGCTGTTCGCGCTCATCGCGCTCCCACTTGCCCATGCGGCGGAGGCCCCCAAACTCGTCCAAAAGGATGGACGCTACGCATTGATGGTCGATGGCCACCCGTATTTCATTCTGGGAGGGCAGATTCACAATTCCAGCGCATGGCCGAGCGAACTGCCCCAGGTGTGGAAGGCGCTGGCGAAGTTGCATGCCAACACGGTTGAGGCACCGGTCTATTGGCAGCAGTTTGAGCCGCAGGAAGGCCACTTTGACTACACCAATGTGGACCAGATTGTGGAAGGCGCGCGCGCACACAATCTGCATGTTGTGCTGCTTTGGTTCGGAACCTGGAAGAACGGCAACAACCACTACACTCCGGTATGGGTGAAGACCAATACAAAACGTTTTCCGCGCGTGATCCGTCCGGACGGGGAACCGATCGATGTGATGTCACCGCTGGGGACGAATACGCTGGAGGCGGACAAGACAGCATTTGTGGCGCTGATGCGGCACCTGAAGCAGATGGATGGAGAGCAACATACGGTGCTGCTGGTGCAGGTCGAGAATGAGTCGGGGAACATTGGCAGTGTGCGCGATAACTCTGCTGAGGCCAATCGCCTTTTTGCGGGACAGGTTCCTGCTGACATGCTGGCCGCCACGCACAAGGAGGCGGGCACCTGGAGCAAGGTTTTTGGCGCTGAGGCAGACGAGCTTTTCCAGGTTTACTACCAGGCGAAGTACATCAACCAGATTGTGGCGGCGGGTAAGGCTGAGTTTGACATTCCCTGCTACATCAATGTGTGGATCGACTATCCTGCGGCGGAGCTTCCGCAGCGGCAGATAGATTTGCCCGGTATCGCATACCCGAGCGGCGGCGCGGTGCAAAAGCTGGTGGGATTGTGGCGTAAACTTGCGCCCTCGATCGATATGATCGGGCCCGATATTTACACCGACGATTCGCAGTTCTACCGCGAGACGATGCACGCGTATAAGCTCCCGGACAATCCCTTGTGGATTCCGGAGACGGGCCGCAGTGACAGCTTCGGCAAGTTCCTGTTTTATGCCATTGGAGACGGCGGGATTGGTTTTTCGCCCTTTGGCGTGGACCAGTCGGGGTGGAACATTCTGGGAAATGAGCCGTGGACGGCGCATGCGAGGAACTTCGCACTGATCGGCCCGATCGATCGCGAGATTGCGCAACTGGAGTTCGAGGGCAAGGTAAAGACAGCCGTTGAAGAACCGGGGCACACCACGCAGGAGCTTGATTTCGGCGCTTGGCAGGCCACCGTAGCTTTTGGCTTTCCGCAACCGGATGGTCGTAGGGCGCCGGGTACAAAGGACGCGGACGGCGCCGCGGTGGTGGCGCAACTGGGGCCGAATGAGTTTCTAGTGACAGGAATAGACGCGAGTGTCATCTTCCATTTACCGGGCAAGCTGCCCTGGATGCGCAGCCAGATTCTTACGGCAGAGCAGGGAGTGTACGAACATGGTGTTTGGAAGTCGCTACGGATGTTGAATGGCGACGAGACGGACCGCGGGCTGGATTTCCATCAGAAGCCGGAATATGTGCGTGTTCGGATGGGACGGTTCTAGGGAGGGTAGCAAGGCATTAAGACATGCGCAGAAATTCCGTCCTTTGGTTTCAGGCGGACGCAGGCTGTGATTCAGACCGTCCCCGCACAGCCCTGCTGCCGTGCTAACGTAAAAAGTTCGGTACTTTTCGCCAAAGGAAACTCACTGTGGCCACTTCGACCTCGCTTGCGCTCCGGCAGACAGCACTCAATGCAACACATCGGCACATGGGCGCGAAGATGGTCGACTTTGGCGGGTGGGACATGCCGGTCGAGTACTCCGGGCTGATTGCCGAGCATATGGCGGTACGGACCGGCGTTGGTGTCTTTGACGTCAGCCACATGGGCGACATTCAGTTGCGCGGACCCGAGGCGCTGGCGGCCGTGCAACACATCACCATGAACGACGCCTCGAAGCTGCAGATGGGGCAGGCGCAGTACTCGGCGATGCTGTATCCGCAGGGGACGTTTGTGGACGACGTAGTTGTTCACAAATTCAGCGATAACGATTATCTGATCGTGATCAATGCCGGAACGCGGGAGAAAGATTTCCAGTGGGTGAAGCAGAACGTGCAGCGGTTCCACTGTCATGCGAACGACTTCAGCGACTACTACACGCAGCTTGCCATTCAGGGTCCGAGGGCCGCGGAGACGCTGGCCAAGCTGACGAATCTGGATCTGAGCACGATCAAGGGCTACTGGTTCAAGTGGGGGACGGTTTGTGGGCTGCCGAATACGCTGGTGGCGCGCACGGGATACACGGGCGAAGACGGCTTTGAGATTTACGTGCCGTCGGACGTGGTGACGAGCGAGCGTGTTTGGAAAGAGGTGCTGGAGGCGGGCAAGGAGTTCGGCATTTTGCCTTGCGGGCTGGGCGCGCGCAACACGCTGCGGCTGGAGTCGGCCATGGCGCTCTACGGGCACGAAATTTCTGAGGCTATCAACCCGTTTGAGGCGCACCTGGAGCGGTTTCTGAAGCTGGATAAGGGCGAGTTTATGGGTGCCGAGGCGCTGCGGGCGATCCAGGCGCAGGGCGGGCCGAAGCGCAAGCTGGTGGGGCTTGAGATGATTGAGCGGGGGATTGCCCGGGACGGCTATGCGGTTCTGAATGCGGCCGGGGAGAAGATCGGCGAAGTCACGAGCGGATCGCCTGCGCCGTTCCTGAAGAAGAACATCGCACTGGCGTATGTTCCGGTCGAGGTCGCGGCGGCGGGCGGAGAGGTTGCCGTGGAGGTTCGCGGGAATCCGGTGAAGGCGAAGATTGTTCCGACGCCGTTTTATCGCCGGCCGAAGAAGAGCGCATAGAGTTTGCAGACCAGATTGCAGCACGAACAGAAAGAAAGAGGATGGGATGGCTTATCCGGAGAAATATAAATACACGCGCGAGCATGAGTGGATCGAGGTCGCGGGCAACAAGGGGACGATTGGCATTACGGACTATGCGCAGAATTCGCTGGGCGACATCGTTTTTGTGGATGCTCCCAAAGTCGGCGATAAGGTGGAGAAGGGCGCGGTGTTTGGCAGCGTGGAGTCTGTGAAGGCCGTCTCTGACCTGTACTCGCCGGTGAGCGGGACCGTGACCGAGGTGAATGAGACGTTGAAGGATGCTCCGGAGAAAATCAATAGCGACGCGCATGGGGCGTGGATCATCAAAGTGGAGTTGAGTGATCCGGGGGAGCTTTCGTCTCTGCTGCCGGCCGCCGACTACGAAAAGTTTATTGCTGAAGAGACGGGTAACTAAAAACGGATGCGCTATCTGCCGAAGTCTGACCCCGAGCGCGTTGCGATGCTGCGCCAGATCGGCGCTGCCTCAATCGACGATCTTTTTTCCGTGATTCCAGAAGAGTACCGGCTGGCGCGCGATCTCGATATCCCGCGCCAGATGGGCGAGTCGGAGATTGTCGATTATTTCAAGGTTGCGGCGGCGAAAAACGCCAATGGCTATGCCAGTTTTCTTGGGGCGGGAGCGTACCGGCACTATCGTCCGGTGGTGATTGACTCGCTGGTGCAGCGTGGCGAATTTCTTACCTCCTACACGCCCTACCAGGCGGAGATCACGCAGGGGACTCTGCAGGCGATTTTCGAGTTTCAGACGATGATCTGCGAGTTGACCGGGATGGACATCGCGAATGCGTCCATGTACGACGGCTCAACCGGCGCGGCGGAGGCGGTGATGATGGCCATCCGCGTAACGGGGCGGGATGGCGTGCTTGTAGCGCGGACGGCGCACCCGGAGTATCGCGAGGTGATGCACACCTACGCACAGCACCAGGGGCACGACGCGCGCGAAGTCGAGTATGGACCGGACGGGCGCATTGACCTGGCGGCTCTGGAGCAGGCTGTAACGGAAGAGACGGCGTGCGTGCTGGTGCAGTCGCCCAACTTCTTTGGGATTGTTGAAGACATTCCAGCGATTGCTGAGATTGCGCACAAGAAGGGCGCGCTGCTGGCGGTGTCGATTGCCGAGGCGGTGTCACTGGGGATTGTGCGGCCTCCGGTGGAGGCGGATATTGTCTCGATGGAGGCGCAGTCGTATGGTGTTGCGCTGAGCTATGGCGGGCCGTATTGCGGCGTGCTGGCAGCGAAGGAGAAGTATCTGCGCCAGATGCCGGGAAGGCTGGTTGGGGAGACCAAGGACACGCAGGGCCGGCGCGGATTTGTGCTCACGCTTTCGACGCGGGAGCAGCATATTCGGCGTGAGAAGGCGACCTCGAACATCTGCACCAATCAGGCGCTGGTGGCGCTGATGACGACGATCTTCCTTACGGTTTATGGCAAGCAGGGGATGCACGAGTTGGCGGTGCAGAACCTGGCGAAGGCGAAGTATGCAGCGGAGGTGCTGGGCAAGCAGGCGAAGCTACTGTTTGCCGATACTCCGCGCTTCCATGAGTTCGTGCTGCAGACGGAGGAGCCGGCGGAGCAGCTCAACGCGCGGCTGCTGGAGAAGAAGATTATTGGCGGGCTGTCGCTGAAGAAGTGGTATCCGGAGCTGGGTAACGCGACGCTGTGGTGCGCGACGGAGCTGACGACAAGAGAACAGATGGACGCAGCGGCGGCAGTGGTTGCGGGCGCGCCTGTGGCGGCTGCTGCGCGGTAGGCAGACAGGGATTGTGATGGCAACGACGAGTGGATTTATCGGAAATACGCGGAAGGTAACGGCTCACCTGACCCAGAATGAGGGGTTGAGCTTTGAGAAGTCAGCGCCCGGTAAGAAGGGGTACAAGCTGGCTCCGCTGGACGTGCCTGAGGTTGATGTGGCGGCGCTGCTGGGCGGGGCCGTGCGCGAGGATGAGCCGACGCTGCCGGAGCTGAGCGAGATTGAGATCATTCGCCACTTCACGCGGCTTTCGACCTGGAACTATGCGATCGATCTGGGGATGTATCCGCTGGGAAGCTGCACGATGAAGTACAACCCGCGCGTGAATGAGTTTGTGTCGCGGCTGGAGGGGATTGCCGAGGCGCATCCGTACCAGCCGGAGGCGCTTTCGCAGGGTGCGCTAGGGATTGTGAAGCTGCTGCAGGATTGCCTGATTGAGATTACGGGCATGGATGCGATTACGCTACAGCCGGCTGCGGGGGCGCATGGGGAGTTTACTGGCATTCTGCTGGCGCGGGCGTACCACCAGTCGAAGGGGAATCCGCGGAAGCATGTGATTATTCCCGACTCGGCGCATGGGACGAACCCGGCGACGGCGGCGACGTGCGGTTATCAGGTGGTGAATCTGAAGTCGAATGCGCAGGGCGGCGTGGATGTGGCAGCGCTGGCGCAGATGGTGAACGAAGATACAGCGGCCATGATGCTGACCAATCCGTCAACGATTGGTGTGTTCGAGAACGAGATTCACAAGATCGCGGATGTACTGCACGACAAGGGCGCGCTGCTCTACATGGACGGCGCGAACATGAACGCGCTGGTGGGCAAGACGCGGCCAGGCGACTTTGGCGTGGACGTGATGCACCTGAACCTGCACAAGACCTTCTCGACGCCACACGGCGGCGGTGGGCCGGGATCGGGGCCGGTGGCATGCAAGAAGATTCTGGAGCCGTTTTTGCCGGTTCCTGTGTTGAAGCAGGGGGCCGATGGGCTGCTGCAATGGGAGTATGACCGGCCGCAGTCGGTAGGCCGCGTGCGCATGCTGTACGGCAACTTTGGGATGTTTGTGCGGGCGCTGGCGTACATTCTGGCGAACGGGCCGGACGGCCTGCGGCAGACTACGGAAGATGCGGTGCTGAACGCGAACTACATCCGGAAGAAGCTGGAAGACCTGTACGAGCTTCCTTACTCGACGCCGTCGATGCACGAGGTGGTCTTCAGCGACAAGCGGCAGACGAAGAACGGCGTGAAGACGGGCGATATTGCCAAGCGGCTGATTGACTATGGATTTCATCCGTATACCGTGTCGTTTCCGTTGATCGTGCCCGGGGCGCTGATGATTGAGCCGACGGAGAGCGAGTCTCGCGAGGAACTGGACCTGTTCATCGACGCCATGCGGCAGATTGCGCGCGAGGTGGAGGAGAATCCGGAGTTGGTGAAGAGCGCGCCGCACTCGACGCGTATTTCAAGGCTGGATGAGACGGCGGCGGCGCGGAAGCCGGTGCTGCGCTGGAAGGCTCCGGCGGCGGATGACGGGGTTGAGATCGACACCGCGGCGAAGGAGTGGTGATGGATTCTCTTTATCACCGCCGCGATGAGCTTGAGAAGTACGAGTTCATGATGGGGCCGGAGCGGGGCAAGCTGGCGGTCTCGCTGGACATGCTGACGGATGCGCTGATCCTGGTGGGGCAGCACGGTGTTTACTGCACCTCGCAGCGGAACCCCTCGAAGCCTGCGCTGGATCTCGAAACCGTGCTGGGCGAAATCGACGGCGCGAAGCAGCTCATTCAGTCCGTGATGCAGGAACTGGAGCGCCGCCGCGCCGCCGATAATCAGACAACGAAAGAGTAGAGGCGTCTATTTGGTTGCGGTGATCAAGACGTAGACGTTGGTCTTATCCCAGATCAGGTGCAGCTGGGTGTGGTTGCCGTGCGTGTGTTCAAAGGCGATCTTGAAATTCTGTACGGTTGTGGCGGGCGTTGGGCCGCGCATCATGGGGATCCGGGCGAGGTCCTGGTTCTCGTGATAGGTCAATCCCCACTGGCCCACCTGCTTGTTGATGATGAGCTTCCATCCCGTGGGCGAGGGCAGCGAGTAAAGGCTGTAGGCGCCGGCGGGAACGTCTTTGCCGCCGATGCGAAGATTGGCCTGGGTGTGGATGGTGGTTGCGGTGTTGGCTCCGGTGCGCCAGACTTTGCCGTAGGGGACCAGGCTGCCCATGATTTTGCGTCCGCGCATGGACGGAGTGCAGTAATAGACGGTGAGGGTTTTCCCGTTGAGGGTGGTGCTGGCTACGGCGGCAGGGCTGAGAGGTGGATGCTGATCCCCCTCAGGCTTACATTGGGCGTTGGCCTGCGCGAATGCGAAGAGTACTGCGACCAGAGTGAACAGGAGACTTCTGACTACAAGGGATTTCCGCTGCATAGATCAAGCTCCTTCGACGAATGGGTACGCGTTCATCAGAACTCGTAGGCGATTGGTCTGTCAAAAAAGGAAAGCTGGGGGGAATGGTGCGCCCGAGAAGATTCGAACTTCTGGCCTAACGCTTCGGAGGCGTTCGCTCTATCCATCTGAGCTACGGGCGCGTATTTTCAGGATACTACGGGACTGGCCGTCCAGGCACACACGCTTCGCGGGACTGGCCGTCCGGGCACACCCGCTTCGCGGATTTGGAGTGCCGAAGGCGATTTCCCATCCCCGGTGTGGTGAAGATTGTGCCAGGGATGGGTACCGCAATGGACCGTCTAGGCCAGTTCGTAGCCGGCGAAGAAGTAGCCGATCTCGAACTGGGCGGTGTCCTCGGCGTCGGAGCCGTGGATGGAGTTCTCCTCGATGGAGGCTGCGAACTGCTTGCGGATGGTGCCTTCTTCGGCGTTGGCCGGGTTGGTGGCGCCCATGAGTTTGCGCAGGTCGGCGATGGCGTTGTCCTTCTCGAGAACCATCGGAAAGATGGGGCCGGAGGACATGAAGTCAGTGAGCGAGCCGAAGAACGGGCGTTCACTGTGGACGTAGTAGAAGCCCTCGGCCTGGGTTTTGGAGATGGAGAGCTTCTTGATGGCGATGATTTTGAAGCCGGCCTTCTCGATTTCGGCGAGGATGGCGGCGGTGTGGCCCTTGCGGACGGCGTCTGGCTTGATGATGCTGAAGGTGCGTTGGGACATATAGCTCTTAGCTCCTAGCTTTTAGCTGCTAGCTTGTTTAGGTATTCAATTCGGGTGGAGTTGGGATCCACTAGCTAGAAGCTAAAGGCTAATAGCTAGTGGCTGTTTTATTTTCCGATGACGCGCGCTACGGTTTCGCCGATGGCGGCGGGGCTTTCGACGACGTGGATGCCGGCAGCGGTGAGCGCCTTCATCTTCTCGGCAGCCGTGCCCTGGCCTCCGGAGATGATGGCTCCGGCGTGGCCCATGCGGCGTCCCGGAGGGGCGGTTTGTCCGGCGATGAATCCGACGACCGGCTTCTTGACATACTGCTTGACGTACTCGGCAGCGGCTTCCTCGGCGGTTCCGCCGATTTCGCCGATGAGGATGATGGCTTCGGTCTCGGGGTCCTCGTTGAGCAGCTTGAGGGCATCGATGTGGGTGGTCCCGATGATGGGATCGCCACCAATGCCGATGGCTGTGGACTGGCCGATGCCGCGCTGCGTGAGCTGGTAGACGGCCTCGTAGGTCAGGGTTCCCGAGCGGGAGATGATGCCGACGCTGCCTTCCTTGTGAATGCGTCCGGGCATGATGCCGACTTTGGCCTTGCCAGGTGAGATGACGCCGGGGCAGTTGGGGCCGATGAGGCGCGAGCTGGAGCTCTTAAGGACGCTCCAGACCTTGACCATATCGTTGATCGGGATGCCTTCGGTGATGCAGATGATGAGCGGCAGGCCGGCTTCATTGGCTTCCAGGATGGCGTCTGCCGCGAACGGCGGCGGGACGAAGATGACGGTGGCGTTGGCCCCAGTCTTCTCGACTGCTTCCTGCACGGTGTCAAACACCGGCCAGCCTTCGTGAATGTTGCCGCCTTTGCCGGGGGTGACGCCGCCAACGACGTTGGTGCCGTATTCGGCGCAGCCTTTGGCGTGGAAGGTGCCTTCCTTACCGGTGATGCCCTGAACGATGAGGCGGGTATTTTTGTCTACTAATACAGCCATTAGCTTTTAGCTCCTAGCTTCTAGCTCTTAGCTCCGAGCGAAGCGATGAATGCGCTGAGCATCTTGCCGACTTCAATGCTAAGATTCTCAGCTTTGCCTAGTTGTTCCAGTTCGCCCAGCTTCAGATGTTTTGCGACCAGAAGCTGGGTTTGAACCTCGTAATTTGATCCTTGCGCAAGCCCAAGAAACTGCCGGAACTCGCCTTGCGAGATACGGCCTCGTCCTTCGGCAATGTTACTTGCAACTGAAACCGCCGCACGGCGCAACTGTGAGGTCGGGCCGTACATTTCTTCGCGCGGAAAAGCCCGTGTGGCATCGTAGATCGAGACAGTCATCTCCATCGCACGCTGCCATACCAGTAAATCCTGAAAAGCCTGTCCCACCCGACCTCACGATTTCTAAGCTCCGTTTCCTATAACTAATAGCTGAATGCTAGTAGCTAACGGCTGCTTCCAGCGGCGGCGACAACTTTTTGGGCCGCGTCCTGCATGGTTGCGCCAACCTGGAAATTCAGGCCCGAGTCGGCAAGAATCTTGCGTCCTTCTTCCACGTTCGTGCCTTCGAGTCGAAGGATGATCGGGACCTTCACATTCAGGTTTTTGGCGGCTTCCACGACGCCCTGCGCGAGTGTATCGACGCGGAGGATGCCGCCGAAGATGTTGATGAAGACGGCCTGGACGTTCTTGTCGGACAGCAGAATCTCAAAGGCGTGCTCGATCTGCTGCTGGCTGGCTCCGCCGCCTACGTCGAGGAAGTTGGCGGGCGAGCCGCCGGCGTACTGGATGATGTCCATGGTAGCCATGGCAAGGCCGGCTCCGTTGACCATGCAGGCGATGTTGCCGTCGAGCCGGATGTAGTTGAGGGCATACTTCGAGGCCTCGACTTCGAGCGGGTCCTCTTCGGCGGTGTCGCGCAGCTCCTTCAGGTCCTTGTGGCGGAAGATGGCGTTGTCGTCGAAGTTGATCTTGCAGTCGAGGGCGAAGAGCTTGTCGTCCTTGGTGGTGATGAAGGGGTTGATCTCGAGCAGCGAGGCGTCCGTCTCAACGAAGGCCTTGTAGAGGCCGAGCATGAACTTGACGGCTTCGTTGATCTGGGTGGGCTTGAGGCCGAGCGCGAAGGCGAGTTGGCGCGCCTGATAGGGCTGGAAGCCGACGGCAGGGTCAATGTAGGCCTTGTGGATAGCCTTGGGGTCATTGGCGGCGACTTCCTCAATCTCCATACCGCCGGCCTTGGAGGCCATGAAGACCAGCTTGGCGGCGGCGCGGTCGAGCACGATGCCGAGGTAGAGCTCGCGGTCAATCGCGGCGGTCTCTTCAATGAGCAGGCGCTGTACCTTTTGCCCTTGCGGGCCAGTCTGGTGGGTGATGAGCTGCATGCCGAGGATCTGCTTGGAGTACTGCTCGGCCTCGTCGATGTTTTTGGCGACCTTCACGCCGCCACCCTTGCCGCGGCCTCCGGCATGAATCTGAGCCTTGACGACCACGCCGCTCGCACCGTTCGCAAACAGCTTCTTAGCCACATCCAACGCCTCGTCCAGCGTATTGGCTACTTCACCCCTGGGCACGGCGACGCCGTACTTCACCAGGATGTCCTTTGCCTGATATTCGTGAATTTTCATAGGTTGATTTTCAGCAGAAGCATTGACTAACCGCAGGCTTGCTCACGCACGGCACACCGCGCTTGAAAGTTGCGTTGCAGCAGACT
>Ga0307374_10000144_pt1 | contig 126730 bp, 135 predicted proteins | sample OX3MG_FD_202532 | JGI IMG/M metagenome (GOLD analysis project Ga0307374, IMG submission 202532) | Soil microbial communities from Risofladan, Vaasa, Finland - OX-3 | ecosystem: Environmental > Terrestrial > Soil > Coastal area > Acid sulfate soil | place: Finland: Risofladan, Vaasa...
ATGCCGTTGTGCACCATCTTGACGAAATGGCCCGCGCCGTTCGGTCCACAGTGCAAGTAGCCCTGGACGGCGGTGGCGCCACCGGTTCGCCCAGGCGTTGCCGGCGTGCCGTCGTCGCCGGGGGCAACGGACTTAAAGATCGGATCGAGGCGAGCGACGACCTCGTCTTCACCACCGATCATGAGGCTGTAGCCACGCTCGAGTCCCCAGACGCCGCCACTCGTCCCACAGTCGACGTAGTGGACGTCGTGTGTGGCCAGTTGGCGAGATCGCTCGACGTCGTCTTGGTAGAAGGAGTTACCCCCGTCGATGACGACGTCGCCGGGCCCGAGGAAGCCGCCTAACTCGTCGAGGGTCTCCTGGGTGATCGCCGCGGGGAGCATGAGCCAGATCGTTCGAGGCGTCGAGAGTCCATTTACCAGTTCTTTCAAGGAGGCCGCGCCTTGGACTCGCTCTCCTTCGAGCGTCGTGACAGCGTTCGCGTTCACGTCATAGACCACGCAGGTGTGTCCATCGTTGACCAGCCGGCGCACGATGTTCGAGCCCATTCGACCGAGCCCGATCATACCTAACTGCATTGGTTTATCGGTCGTCATCTTCGTGTCCATTCTTTTTTAATGATCGGTAGTGCGCAATGAGTGCGTTCGTTGACGAGTCGTGCGCCAATCGTTCGGGCGCGTCAAGACCGAGTTCGGGGATGATCTCGACGGCGAGTTGTTTGCCTAGTTCTACACCCCACTGGTCAAAGGAGTCGATGGCCCACAGAACGCCCTGGACGAAGACCGAATGTTCGTACAGGGCGATCAGCGACCCCAAAAGTCTTGGTGAGAGCGCCTTTGCCAAGAGTACGTTCGAGGGGCGATTGCCCTCCATCACCCGAGCAGCGAGGGCGCGCTCGTCGACGCCGGCGGCGCGAAGTTCCGATTCGGTTCGACCGAAGGCCAATGCTTGCGCTTGAGCGAAGACGTTCGACATCAAGATGTCGTGATGGTTGCCCAGTGGATTGAGGCTTTTGGCAAAACCGATGAAGTCTACGGGCACGACGGTGGTGCCTTGGTGGAGCAGTTGATAGAAGCTGTGTTGGCCGTTGGTGCCCGGCTCACCCCAGTAGATCGGTCCAGTGGGGTACGTAACGCGTTGGCCGTCCTCGGTGACGTGTTTGCCGTTGGATTCCATGGTGAGTTGTTGCAGATAAGCGGGCAGACGATGGAGATACTGGTCGTAGGGCAACACGGCCACCGTGGGATAGCCCATAAAGTTGTTGTTCCAAAACGCAAGCAGCCCCATCAACATTGGCAGGTTCTGTTTAAGAGGAGCGACGCAGAAGTGCTGATCCATCGCGTGAAAGCCTTCGAGCATCTCATTAAAACTCTCGGGTCCGACCGCGAGCAATGTAGAAAGTCCGATGGCGCTGTCCATTGAGTAGCGTCCCCCGACCCAGTCCCAAAAGCCGAACATGTTTGCAACGTCGATGCCAAAGGCGGCCACTTTCCCCGCGTTCGTTGAGACAGCGACGAAGTGCTTGGCTACGGCGTCTTCACCAAGACTCTCTACAAGCCACTGACGGGCCGAAGAGGCGTTGGTGAGGGTTTCGAGAGTGCTAAATGTCTTGGACGAGATAATAAAAAGAGTCTCGTCGGGAATCAGATCGCGAACCGATTCCACGAAGTCCGTCGCGTCGACGTTGGAGACGAATCGAAACGTGAGACCGCGCTCGGAGAAGTGACGGAGTGCCTCGTACGCCATCACGGGTCCGAGATCCGATCCGCCGATACCGATGTTGACGACATTTTTAATCGGCTGGTCGGTGTGTCCGCGCCATTGGCCACTTCGCACGAGCTCGGCGAAGACATTCATTTGATCGAGCACTTGATGCACTTGGGCTACAACGTCGACGCCGTCGACGACGAGTGAGGCCTTTTCCGGCATGCGAAGGGCGACGTGGAGTACGGCTCGGTCCTCGGTGACGTTGAGGTGTTTCCCGGCGAACATGGCGTCTCGACACTCTTCGACCTTCGACTCAACGGCTAACTGCACCAGGAGCGCCACCGTCTCATCGTTGATGAGGTTCTTTGAGTAGTCGAGGTAGAGACCCTCAGCTTCGACGGCGAAGCGCCGCCCACGCTCGGGATCGTCGTTGAAGAGATCACGAAGGTGCCAGGACGCAACGTCGCGATGGTGAGCGACAAGTGCGCCCCACGCAGGACGTTTAGGTAAAGGTGGCGTCGTCATAAGTGTCACGAATTCACTGACTAACTTAGCGTCGCCGAGATGTTCGATAAAAAGCCCCACCTTCGCGCCTCGAGAGCTGGACGCGCACGGTGCGCGGCATTAGACCACGTGAACGTCCTTCGAAGACGTGTCTTCTCTATGAGGGGTTCGTCACTTCGAGGGCCTATGCGGACTGCAATTCTCGCTCATCGAGAAAAGCCCACCACGCTTCGCCCACGAATCGAGCGGCGAACGCAACATCATTTAGATCGGGATCAAGCGACGCCAGTGCGTCAAGGGACCATCTGGCGTGATCCCCCTCAATCGAACCGTGTTCCTTCCAGAACTCCAGTGCCGTTTCATCGGCTTCGTAGTGCTCGCTTAAGCCAGCCGCCTTGGAATCGGCAATCGCCGCTCCTTGACTTTCGTAGGCGTACAGTCCCGAGAGCGCGGAGGCGGATCCGTTACGCAGGACCTGAGCGTATGCGTCGACGAGGCGCGATGTCGCGGGCGACATTGAAACAGGTGTCGCGTCGTAAAATCGCGCGAAGGTGTCAAAGAGTTCGAGGTGAGCGGGGGGAGTTACCTCGTCTGAAAGATTGGCGTCGACAAAATCCTTCGCTGAGCCAGGGCTCAGTTCTTCGCTCAATTGTTGAAGGAACGACGGCAGCATCGCCTCGAAGAATCGATACTGCTCGGCGTAATGGGTCAACTCGTCGCGCTGCAAGGTGCCCGCTTCCCACCGGCGATAGAACGGGTGATTCAGCAGCTGAATGTCCGCTAATGCGATATCGATACGTCGCTGAAGGTCGGGAATCATATTGCGAATGTATCACTCATGCTTTGAGAAATCTTGACTCACGGAGGACACGGGAGAGCGAGCGCACGCCTGTCTTTGGTCAACCTCACACTGGCCCCACACTTTTGGGCGAAAGATAGGATGGAACGTGCCCGCATCGAATCCCCCTTCTCGCCGAGTGCCTCAAGGGCGTAAGCCGTCAAAAGGCGCACGGTCATCGTCGGCGTCCAAACCTTCGTCACGAGTTTCAAAAGGCGCGTCTGGTCAGGCTAAATCGGCCCCGTACCGTGGCGCGAAATCTGAATCACGTGGACCATTACGGCGCGACGACGCGCGTACCGCTAAGCCGCGCGGTCCTTTGGCGCGCGGCGCGAAACCATCTCGAAGTCCGCGTGACGAAGAGGCAGGACCAACGAGAGGGACTCGTCCGTACCGCAAGGCAACCAGCGAGACCGAGGCGCGACGACCAAACTCTGCTCGAAAGTTTTCGTCTCGAGCGGATCGACCAACGAGGTTCGGTCCATCTCGTACGCCCGCGCCCCTCACGCCCGAGCAGCGCCAACGCCAAGAGGCCGGTGAACGCGCCAAGCAAAAAGGTTGGGGCAGTGTCGCTCGAAAGGGAGCAGTCAATATCACCAGCACCGGCCAAGAACTTGGTGACGTCAAGAGTCGACAGCGCACGCCCGAACCACTGAGTCAGTGGGAGTCAGATGAACGACCCGCGAAACGAAGCGCCACCGCGAGCAAAGCCAAAGTCCGGGCCAAGTACGCCTTGCCCGGTGAAGTCGCCGCTGAGGTACGAAGAGCCTTCATTGGTACGACGTACATGCGCGAAAAAATGGTGAACACCCTGACCCGAGCGGCCGAAGCGTACGACCGCAAGCGTTACGAAGAGGCGTTACGACTCGGGCGGGTCGTCGCGGACGCGACGCCTGGCGTGGCCGCCGTGCGCGAACTCACGGGACTGGGCGCGTACCGCGCCGAGCGTTGGGCCATGGCCAAGATTCACCTGCGCGCGTACTTCGTCATCACTGGTGACCCGGAGCATCTGCCCCTCGTGATGGACGCCGATCGGGCGAATCACCGCTATCGCGCGGTCGAAAAGGCATTCGATGAGCTCCAAGCGAGCGAGCCGACGGCCGAGGTGCTGGCCGAGGGCCGCATCGTGATGGCCGCGACGTGGGCCGATCAACGGCGCTACGACGAGGCCGTTGAGCTTTTGACCCGAGCCGGGGCGGCGAAGCAGCTGCGCAACCCCTCGTATCGTCATCTGCGTCTCTGGTACGCCCTCGGCGACGTTTACGATCGGGCCGGAGACACGACGTCGGCTCGAGAACTCTTCTCTCGGGTGGTCATCGCTGAACCTGACGCCTACGACGCGAGTGATCGATTGAGAGAACTTGGCGCGACGCTGCCTCGAAAGAATCGCAAGCGACGCGTGACACCCACGTCTAAGAAGAAGCTCGACTAACTCAGGGCTGCCGTCGCCGCCGCGAGGGCGATCGAGGGACCGCGGGTGTCGCCCACCAAGCCAAACTGCATCTTGTTCATCATGTAGGCGACTGTCAACTCGACGTCTTGGTCCATGATGATGATCGAGCCACCATATCCTCCCCAGTAGCATCCCCGGGGTCCGAGGGGCACGTCGGAACTGGCCAGCCCGTACCCAAGGCCAAAGTTCACGTTGAAGTCGAGCACCTGATCCATGCTGCTCGTGCGGACTTGAAAGACCTTGTCACCGGTCTTCTCGTTGAAGAACCGATGGCCCTCGGCGTGACCGTTGTTGGTGATGATCTGTTGAATCAACGCGACCGACCGCGCGTTGCCGTGACCGTTGGCGGCCGGGATCTCGGCCGCGCGCCACCAGCGATTATGGGGAGCGCTCGCCTCGAGTCGCGGCGAAGTCAGTGTGCGATAGCCAATTGAGTTCTTGTCGGGTGGGAGAGCCTCGGACGTCGGCGGGGGAATGACGAGGCTGACGCGGTGCTCTTCAGATTCCGGGAGGCCAATGAAGAAATCGGCACCGAGCACGTCGGCGACTTCGCTCTTGAAGAACTGCCCAATGGTGGTTCCGGTCACGCGACGCACGACTTCGCCGATCAGATAGCCCTGGGTCAAGGCGTGGTAACCCGAGAGAGAGCGGTCGTCCCACCAGGGTCTCTGGTCGGCCAAATCTTGAACGCAGCGATCCCAATCCGCCAAATCCTCTGATCGAATCTCGTCACTGAATCCCGAGAGTCCCGCACTGTGATTCATCAGATGTGTCACTTCAATGTCGCCCTTACCATTGGCGGCGAATTCGGGCCAGTACGTCGAGACCTTTTCGTCGAAGTCGAGTTCGCCACGGTCATAGAGCATGAGGGCGACGAGAAAAGTCATGGTTTTGGTGGTGGACCAGACGTTCACCAGGGTGTCGCGATCCCAGGGCGTGGTCATCGCCTGGTCGCGGTAGCCACCCCACAGGTCACAGACCAATTCACCGCGGTGGATGACCGCGACCGAGGCGCCGACGTCGTCCCCACTGGCCAGACTGGTCTCTAATTGATCGCGCAGTACCGCAAACTTCGCGGTCGTGGTTCCCTGAACAAGTGGCATGACGTTCTATCTCTCTGATCGGTGAAACTTTATAAATTATCGAAATTATGAGGTCATGCCGTGAAGGCCCACGAGCGAGCGAGCGTGCTCGATTTCGCCCATGTGGCGTAGGGCGTGTTGGTAAATCCAACACTCGAGGGCGTCGCTGCGGGAAATTCCATTCGCCCCGCCCACGCGCGCGGAGAAGGTGTTGACGATCGTCTCGCCGTAGGGCGCGCGTACGAGGACGTCGTTGAAAGTCGAAGGTTCGATCTGGGCTACGTAGGCCTCGGTCGCGCCAAAGACCCGCTGCTGGAACTCTTTCAAGGCGTCAAAGTCGCCCACCCGTTGGTGCATCATCTCCTCGACGCTTTTGTGTTTACCGTGGTCGGAAATCGCCAGTTTTAGCCGTCCGGCCCAGGTCTCATCGAACTGGGGCGCGGGCCCACCGATAAAGACCAAACTCCCGTCTTCGATGAGAACTTGGTGCACGAGCGAAAAAGCGATGGGCAGGGTCGTGGGGTAGACGACAGTGTTGATCTGTTCGAGCGTCATAGTCGAACAGGCGTCGCCATAGAGCGAATGGACGGCTGCGAGACGCCGGACCAACGATGATCGGTAGTCGACGTCCATTGCCCACTTTATCTACTGGTGAGTAGTTGCCCGGGGGGATGCAAGGCGCCAGCGACGAGAAGAGGCGCAAGAGTAGACCTTGTAAGATTTTGCTATGGATATTGCTGCACTTTTAGGCGACGAAGCGAAGTCGCTGCTCGAACACCGGGCCACCGCGTTTCCAAAAGAACTCCTGACCCTTCCCGGTCCGAGCTTCCTCGATGACGTGTTCACGTGGAGCGATCGTAGTTCCACGGTGCTTCGCAACCTCGGTACCCTCTATAGCCACGGACGTCTCGGGGGTACCGGCTACGTATCGATCCTCCCCGTGGACCAGGGCATTGAACACTCAGCGGCGGCCAGTTTCGCGCCGAACCCCGAGTATTTCGACCCGGCGCGACTGTGCGATCTGGCCCTAGCGAGTGACTGCAACGCCATCGCTACCACGTTGGGCACCTTGGGCATCGTCTCACGTCGCTACGTGCACCGGATCCCCTTCATTGTCAAGCTCAATCACAACGATCTCTTGCGCTATCCCAACAGTTTCGATCAGCAGCTCTTCGCCTCGGTGCGCCAAGCGGCCGATCTCGGCGCGGTCGGCGTGGGCGCGACGATCTACTTCGGGTCCGAGGGTTCGATTCACCAGATTGAAGAGAGCACGGCGGCCTTCGCTGAGGCCCACCGAGCGGGACTGTTTACCGTGTTGTGGTGTTACCTACGAAACGACGCCTTCGTCACGGGCGGCGTTGACTATCAACTCAGTGCCGACCTGACGGGCCAGGGCAATCACCTCGGCGTGACCATCGAGGCCGACATCATCAAACAGAAGCAACCAATTAATAACGGGGGCTACAACGCCGTCAAGTTCGGCAAGACCGATCCTCGGGTGTATTCGGAGTTGACGACCGATAATCCCATTGACTTGACTCGTTGGCAGGTCGTCAACTGTTACGCCGGACGCATTGGTCTCATTAACTCCGGTGGCGAAGCCAAAGGCGACAACGACCTTGCGGGCGCGGTGCGCACCGCGGTGATCAACAAGCGCGCGGGTGGTCAGGGCCTGATCGTGGGCCGAAAGGCCTTTCAGCGTCCCCTCGATGACGGCGCGGCCTTGGTGCACGCGGTGCAAGACGTCTATCTGGACCAATCAATCACCGTCGCCTAGTAATACGCTCACATCGTGGGTGAGAGCGACGGGGACGACGCCGGGTGGCTGACCTGGGCCAACGCCGTTACCTTGGTACGCCTTGCGTTTCTGCCGGTCTTCTTTTGGCTGCTCTTTGGTACCAATCACCGGGCGGTGGCGGCGTGGCTGCTCGCCGCATTGGGCGCCACCGACTGGATTGACGGCTACCTGGCTCGACAGCTCCATCAGGTCTCGAACGTGGGCAAGGTGCTCGACCCCACAGCCGATCGGCTGCTCGTGATTGGCGGACTGATTGCGGTCGCCGCGGCGGGGGGCGTTCCGTGGTGGTTCGCGGGCCTGACGCTGGTGCGAGAAGTCCTGGTGTCGGTGCTCACCTTGGTGCTCGCGGCGTTGGGCGCGGCGCGCATCAACGTGTTGTGGTGGGGCAAGGTCTCCACGTTCGCCCTGATGACGGCCTTTCCGCTCTTCTTGTTGACGACCAATCCCCATCACGCGGCGTTGCGGACTTGGCAGCACGACGCCCGAACGTCCTGTTGGGTTATTGGCCTTTTGGGCCTAGGCCTTTCGTGGCTCGTTCTCTTTGGCTACGTCAAGCCGGCGCTGCACGCCTTGCGCACCGGGCGCCAAGCCCGGTCAATCTTGTAAGTTGGCTCGCATGCAGATCCCGGACGACCTTCGATACTCCAGCGATCACGAATGGGCGAAGAGTGAAGACGCGCGTGTGCGCGTGGGCATCACCGACTACGCCCAAGACGCCCTCGGCGACATCGTCTTCATTGATCTGCCTAAGGTCGGTGCGATGGTGAGTGCGGGCGGCGTCATCGGCGAGGTGGAGTCCACCAAATCGGTGTCGGAGGTCTACGCGCCGGTGTCGGGGACCATCACTGCGGTCAACGACACGCTGCGTGCGTCGCCCGAATTGGTCAACAGCGATCCCTACGGCGCGGGTTGGATGTGTGAGATCGAGACAAGTTCACCCAGTGACTTTGACGCACTTCTCGACGCCTCGGGTTACGGGACCCTGACGGCTAATTAGCCCTGACGGCTATTTCGAAAGTTCACTAGTGTGAGTCACGTGAACTGCCGACGCTGCGGAGAGATACTCAACGCCAACGCGAATTTCTGTTGGTCGTGCGGCGCCCCTCAGCACGAGGCCACGTCACCTGAGACGATCGCGGTGCCGGTCGTTAGTGCGCCCGACGCGACGCATCCCGACGCCAATCGGGGCCCGCAAGGTGAACACCGTGACGAATTAGTGATCGCCGCCGGTCCCCAAGCGGGCACCCGAATCGAGCTGGCCAAGGACGTCACGACGGTCGGTCGACACGAAGCGAGCGATCTCTTGCTCGACGACGTGTCGGTCTCGCGCCATCACGGGGTCTTTACCCGCACGGCGAGCGGACGAATCACCCTGCGTGACCTCAACTCGCTCAACGGCACCTACGTCAACGGACGACGCGTCGAAGAGACGACCCTTCACTCCGCCGACGAAGTGCAGATTGGCAAATTCAAATTGGTCTTTTGGGAGGCAACACGATGAGCGTGAATCAGGGTGGTATGCGCATCGGCGAGGTGCACGCGCAGTTGCGCAAGCTCTTCCCCGAAGTCGAGTTGTCCAAGATTCGCTACTACGAAGACAAGGGTCTCGTGCAGCCCAGTCGAAGTCGCAAGGGTTATCGTCTCTACTCCGAGCGCGACGTCGACTGTCTGCGCGAGGCGATTCGCCTCGCGCAAGAGGAGTTCGTACCCCTGCGGGTGGTGCGCCTTCGACTCATCGAACAGGGGCTCTTGGTGGCGCCGAACGTGACGCCCGGCGCCCGTCACGTGGCCCGTGAGGCCACGGTGAGCGTGGTCAGCGCCCCCGCTCCCGCAGGCGTCGCACGTTCCGGGTCGACCCCAGTGGTGCGGGCGTCCAACGATGTGGAACCGACGCCGATTAAGCAGCACTTCTCTGTCACTGAGTTAATCGCCACGACCGGTCTCACGCCCGAAGAGTTCAACCAGATTCAAGCGCTCGGGTTGGTGACACCCGCGGAGGTCGAGGGCGAGACGGTGCTCAGCGCCTTGGACGTTCGCGTCGCGGCGCACGCGCGCGCGCTGCTCGCGCGTGGTGTTGACGCCCGGCTCCTCGGCTCCCTTCGTCGTATTGCCGAAAGAGAGATCGGTGTCATCGACGAGTTAACGCAATCCCTGCGAAGCGGGGGCAACGAGCGCTCACGCACCCAAGCCCTCGCCGTCGTGGCCGACGTCGCGCGCGAGGTGACGTCTCTTTGCAACGTGCTCGTGGAACGCGAACTCTCGTCGTACTTGCGCGCCTAAAGGCTCGCAGCCAAAGTTGCGCGGTCTAGGCTGGCCCCATGATTGAGGTAGTACTCCGCGCGGTCCGCGTTGACGTGGGGACGTCGACGCCGCTCTTGCTGCTCGAAGAAGTAGGGGGCGAGCGCGTGCTCCCGATTTACATCGGCGCGCCGGAAGCGGCGGCCATCGCCTACGCCTTGCAAGGTGTGGTGTCACCGCGTCCGATGTCCCACGATCTGCTCGGTCAGGTCGTGAGTGCCCTCGGCGCGAAGCTCTTCTCGGTGGAGGTCACCGAGCTCGTTGATAACACCTACTTCGCCAACTTGCGACTGGTTCGTTCGGGCGAGGAGATCATCGTCAGCGCTCGTCCGAGTGACGCCGTTGCCTTAGCGCTGCGTGTCGGCGCGCCAATTTTGATTAGCGACGATCTCATGGCGGCCGAGGGGCGCGTCATGAAGTTGGCGTACGACGAAGAGGACGAGGAGTACGTGGAACTCGACGCGCCCAACGAGGCCGATTTGGTGGCACAGCTTCGAGAGTTTCTCGATCAAGTTCGACCGGAGGACTTCGATACGTGAGTCGAGCCCTCAAGTCACTCGCCATTTTCTTCGCTTTCGTCGCCATTTACACTTTGAGTCGTCACTTGGTCAGTTCGACCACCACCACGACCACCACCACCACTACCACCACCACGTCGGTCACCTCGACCTCCCTCGGGGGCACCGCGTGCCAAGCGAAGGATTTCTCGGGTGTCTACAACGAGGGTGAGGGCGCCGCGGGGACCATCTACGCGAGTGTCACGCTGACCAAGTCGAGCACGGGCTCGTGCACGTTGAAGGGGTGGCCGCTCATCACGCTCCAGGACAAACTTGGCGCGGTGTTGACCTCATCCACATTGGACGTGCCCTCAAGCGGCAACAGTTTTCAATTTCTCACTGCCCAGGCGAACAATCCGCCGGCGGCCGTGACCGTGGCCCAAAACGGAACCGTTCAGTTCTCCTTGGCGTACTCCGACGTCCAGTCGGGCACCACAGTCTGCCCCGACGCGATCACCGTGAGCATCCAATTTATGGCCAGCGGCGGTGCTATTGACGTGACGCCGGCGTACCCGGTCGCACCTTGTGACAACGGTCGACTCGTAGCCAGCCCGTTCTACTAAGGGGCATCGTCGACCCGGTGGTCGAGTTGAACCAGTATTCGACCCCGTGTTCTTCCGCCTCGCACGTCGTCGAGCGCACCCGCGATTCCTTCGAGACCGACCACTCGGTCAACCAGCGACGAGAAGTCGACGCGCGGTGCCAGCTCGCCCAGTGCTCGCCAGACGCGCTCGCGGGTAGCGCTCGTCGCCTCGACGGCGTCGACGCCCACCAGGGTCACCGCGCGAGTAATGAAGGGATAGAGCGTGGTGGAAAGATTGGCGCCCGCCACGACGCCGCTCGTCGCCACGGCCGACCCGTAGCGCAGCGAACGCAGCACTTGGTGCAGCGTCTCGCCCCCTACGCAGTCAATGGCGCCGTCCCAGAGCTCGCTGCCTAACGTTCGATCGAGTCGATCGCTGAGTTCACTTCGTCCAATGACGCGCACGGCCCCACGCTGCATGAGCCACGGCGCCTCGTTGAGCGACCCTGTCGAGGCCACGGGTGCGTACCCTCGTAGCGCGAGGTAAGTCACCGCGTGTGAACCAACGCCTCCGGTGGCGCCGGTAACCAGAACTTCTGCACCGGGTTGCAGTCCCTCGTCCTCAAGCGCGAGGACACTGGCCATGGCGGTGAAGCCAGCAGTACCGATCACCATCGCCTCGCGGGGAGAGATGGTGGAGGGCAGTACGGAGAGTTGTCGTTGCGACGCGTAGACGAACGGCGCGAAGCCCCCGTCTCGTCCGACGCCGAGATCCCCGCCGTGCACGGCCACTCGTGTCCCGGGCAGCACGCCGTGGACGGGGTCGCGTTTCACCACGCCGGCCGCGTCGACGCCGCCCACGAGCGTGGCCTGGCGTCGAACCCGACTGGGCGCGCTGGCGACCATGGCGTCTTTGAAGTTCACGCTCGAATACTCGACCTTGACCAGGACGTCATCGGCGTTGCACGGCGAGGCCTCTACGTGACGCACTTCGCACGAAAGTTGCCCGCTGGTCTCACTGACGACGAAAGCTCGCATCGATCCAGATTACGCAGCGCGTTCGTCACCCTGAGCCAGGCCGTACCATCTTCAGGGTGACCCAAATTCTCTTGAATGGCCATCCCACGTGGGCGCTGCTACCAAAGAAGAAGGGGAAGACCGTGCTCTTTTTGCACGGGGGACTGAGCAGTAGCGACAGCCTTCTTCGCGTCTTGGGTCCGCGACTCTCGAAACGATTCGCGCTGACCGCCTTTGACCGTCGCGGCCACGGACGCAGTGCCGACACCGATAGGCCCTTTTCTTACAACGCCATGGCCGATGAGACCATCGCCTTTTTGGAACTGCTCGGGCGGCGGGTGTACGTGGTGGGCCATAGTTGCGGTGCCAACGTGGCGCTCTTGGTTGCTCTACGGCGACCGGACCTATTCAAGAGAGTGGCGTTGGTCGGCGCGAACTACCACTTCCAAGGGCTCGTGTCGATGCCGGATTTCACGCCGTCGAGTCCAGGATTCTCAGACTTCGCCACGGAGTACGCGCAACGCTCGCCCAACGGAATCGAACACGCGAGCACCGTAGTGGAAAAGTCATTGACGTTGGTCAAAACGCAGCCAACACTGACGCTCGAAGAGCTCGCCACAATCTCGCTGCCGGTGTTGGTGATGTCGGGTGACGACGACGTGTCGAAACTTTCGCACACGATCGAGATGTACGAGGCCATTCCCGAAGCCCAACTCGCGATTCTGCCCGGAACCTCGCACTCGGTGCTCAAGGAACGAACCAAGGAAAGCGGAGAGATCATCGAACGCTTCTTTCGGGGCCCGATACCTCCGCGAACTAAGTACCCGCTGCGTCGTGCGCCGAACAAACCTGGGAAGAGTTGAAGCGCCGCTGAACGTTGTTCCCTCGGTACACTTGACTTCATGTTGGCGCAGCTCTTGAACGCGCGCGACCGGGGCATGATCTGGTGGACGGCGCTGGACAAACTCATGGGCGACGCGCTGCTCTACGCCCTGGCGGCGTGCTTTGCGCTGGTGCTGGGCTGGACGTCGACCCAGGCCGCGCAGTGGCAGTGGGGCTACTTGACCGTCGGGCCCTACGCCCTGATCGCGCTCGCCGCGTTCTTCCTGGCACGACGGGTACGCCGAAGAGAACACCTCGTTCGGATGATCCTCCTGGGTCTCGTGGTGATTGGCGCGGTCTTCGTGCCGCTTGGACTTGAGGCGCACTGGCGTCACGCCCAGCCCGAAGTCGGCGTGATCTCGCGCGCGGGACAGTTGCTCAGCAAGGGCAAGGACCCCTATCGCGCCTACAAGGTCGACGGTCGCGTCGTCAACGAGATTCCCGGACTGCCGGCGTTCGAATCGTTCTTCCCCTACTTTCCCTTGATGGGGGTCTTTGGTCTGCCGAGCGCCGCCACCCACGAGAGTAAAGGTCTGACCGACGCACGAATCGTTATGACGTTGATGACGCTACTGGCCAGTGGGTTGGCCCTCGCGCTCCTGCGCTTAAAGAGAGAACAGAAACTACGTGTGGCTCAAGTACTCATCGCGCTGCCAACGGGCGCGCTGTTTCTCTCCACCGGGGGTGACGATATGCCCATACTGGCGCTGCTCTTACTCGGCGTCGCCGCCCTACAGCGGCGCCAATCGAGCCTGGCGGGCGTCAGTCTGGGGCTCGCGGCGGCCCTGAAGTTGACGGCGTGGCCGATGGCGGCTGGCGCACTGCTCGTGGTGCGCGATAAGTACGGACACTCCACTTGGCGACGGGTGCTGTTGTGGATTGGCGCCATTGTGGTGGTGACCACGGTACCCTTCATTTTTCGAGCGCCCGGGGCGTTCATGACCAATGTGTTCGCCTTCCCACTGGGCCTCGCGGGTGTCTCTTCGCCGGCCGCGAGCGCGTTACCCGGACACATCCTCACCACGTGGTTACCGGTACTCGGTCACGTCCTGGCGCCAGTGGCGCTGCTGATCGGTGGCTATTTCGTGACGAAGTACGCGCGCCGCCATTGGCCCTTGACGTTGTCCCAGCTGCTCGCGATACTGAGTCTGACGTATGTGGTGATGATGTGCGTCGCGTCCGCGACGCGCGTTGGTTACGTCATCTATCCCTTGAACTTTGCGCTGTGGTCATCGGTGACCCAGGTTCAAAAAGTAGCCACGCCCGAGCTCGTCAGTCTCTGACGCGTTAGATCGTTTGAGAGTTCTGGTAGATCCGGAACGTCCAGTCGACGCGAGCGGCGCTGGACTTCGTCACGGTCACGCCCACGACCCAGTAGAAGCCGTCACTGCCCGCCTTTTGAAAGAGCGACTGAGGATCACCGTTACTCGCGCCGGTAGAAAACAGGCTCCAGCCCCGGGGCTCGAGTTGCGCGTCGTAGAAGCTGATGAGTGCGGCACTGCTGGCGCCGATCGTGGCTAAGGGTTCGTAACAGTCAAAGTCGCCGGCCCCCGAATTGGGCGTGGTGGCCCCGCCAGTGGGGGAGGTACCTACGGGCATGACGAAGGCATCGGCGATGTTCGATGGGACCTCTACGCTCTGCAGGCAGGACTTCAGCGCCGGTCCGGGCGAGACGTCGCGTTGGAGGCCCCCCACAACCACGGGAAGCGTCGTCGTGGTCTCTTTGGTGACGCCCTGATTTGCGACGAGGTTGATGACCAGGAAAACGACCAACATCACCGCGGCCAGACCCAACACCGCCGCGGCCGGCCAGAGGCTCGTGGTCGTGGTCAACGGAGGCTTGGGGTCTTCGCTCACTCGTTCCACCCAAAATGGTCAATCGGTCCGCGCCCCTGGCCGAGGCGCCAGGCGGACGCGCTCGTGAGGGCAGCGAGCACGAAGGATTTCGCGTCGCGCGTGGCGTCGAGCACGCTACGCCCGAGTGCGAGTCCGGCCGCGATGGCTGCTGAGAGTGAACACCCGGTACCGTGGTCGTTGGCGGTTTCGACCCGCAAGGCGTCAAAGACGATGAGTTCGTCGCGACTGAGCAGCAGGTCCGGCGCGTGCTCGCCACTGGCGGTGTGCGCCAAGTGTCCGCCCTTGACAAGGACGAAGGTCGGGCCCATCGCCAGAATGGTGCGCGCGAGCATCGTCAAGTCCTCGAGGTCTCTCACGTCGCGCACGTCGACTCCGCAGAGCACGGCGGCCTCGTGGAGATTAGGTGTGACGACCTCCGCCAAGGGGATGAGGGCACTTCGGTACACTTCGATCCCGCCCTCGGCCATCAGGGCGTCGCCACTCGTGGAGACCAAAACGGGATCGACCACGAGATGGGGGAGAAGGCCTTCGCGCGCGAGTTGACAGACCCGTTCGACGGTGCGGGCTTGGGCGAGCATGCCGGTCTTGGTGGCTCGGACGTCAAAGTCGGTGACGATCGCTCGAACCTGGGCTTCGACGAAGTCTGGTTCGACGGTGACGATCCCCGACACGCCGAGAGTGTTCTGGGCAGTTATCGCGGTTAACGCCGTCGTGGCGTGCACGCCAAAGGCGCTGAAGGTTCTGATATCCGCCTGTATCCCAGCGCCGCCGCCCGAGTCCGAACCGGCGATGGACAAGGCGGTGAGGGGCTGCACGCTCTAACCCTAGTAACCGGTTTTCGTTAGTACGCTGGGGCCGTGGAAGAGCTGTTTCAAGTCGGATCGTTTAGTTCAACGTCGCGTCTTGTCGTGGGCACGGGTGGCTTTCGCTCGATGGACGTGCTCGAATTGTCGATTCGAATCTCCGGTTCTTCGATCGCCACGGTGGCGTTGCGCCGCGTCGATCCCAAGGTCAAGGGGTCGATTTACGATCTTTTGCGCTCGATGGACGTGACGTTGTTGCCAAACACCGCGGGCTGTTATAGCGCGGAGGAGGCAATCAAGGTGGCCGAACTGGCCCGTGAAGCCTTCGACACCTCGTTGATAAAACTCGAAGTCATTGGCGACGACGTGACGTTGCTGCCCGACACCAGCGAAACGTTGAACGCCGCCGCGGAACTGGTTCGCCGGGGGTTTGAAGTCTGGGCGTACACCTCAGACGACCTGATCGTGGCCCAGCGGCTCGAGCAGCTCGGCTGCGTCGCGGTGATGCCCCTGGGATCACCGATTGGTTCGGGACTGGGGATCCGCAACCCCCACGCGATCTCGCTCATTACCGAGCGCCTCTCGGCGCCGGTGTTGCTCGACGCGGGCGTGGGCACCGCGTCCGACGCCGCCCTGGCCATGGAATTGGGCTGTGACGGGGTGCTCGCGGCCTCGGCCATGAACCGAGCGCTCGAGCCCGTTTTGATGGCCGAGGCCCTTCGCGACGCCGTACGCGCCGGCTACCTGGCCCGTCGCGCGGGCCGTATCCCTACGCGGCTCCACGCTGAGGCCTCGTCGCCGTCGCTCGGGCGGCCCGACCTTTTTGCTGTCTAAGGTCAATCTAACTACATTCATGTAGTCCGTCGAGATAGTCTGGTCAAGCCTCGGTCGGGAGGGACAGAGTATGACAGAGACTGCGATTTTTGGATTCAGCGGACCGACGGTCTGTCGCCTCACGGGCGTCACCTACCGTCAGTTGGACTACTGGGCGAGAACTGAACTGGTCACGCCCTCAATCCGGCCCGCTACGGGGAGTGGCTCCAAGCGCGAGTACTCCTACGGCGACGTGTTGGAAGTAAAGGTCATAAAATCGCTACTCAGTTCAGGGGTGTCCCTGTCGCGGGCGCGCCAGGCCGTTGAGTGCCTGCGCACGTCACTCGGCGCCGATCTCGCGGCGAGCAGCCTCGTGCTTTCGGACGCCGGATCGGTGCTCGCGCACGACGACGGAGAACTCGTGGACCTCCTGCGCGGGGGCCAAGGGGTCTTCAACATTGTTCCCCTGGCGAACGTGGTCGCCGAGCTCTCGGTCACGATTCGCGAAGCACAACTCACAAAGTCGGAGAAGGGGGCCGCTACGGCGTGACCTCATCGACGCTGAGCGACGGGTCGCGCCGTCGCCACCCGAGCGTGGTATCAAATTCTCCCCAGCACTTCGCCCACCCGAGTGAACAGCTCTTCGCCACGCTGCTCACGCTCTACGGGCACCCCTGGGTCTACGAACCCTTCGAGTTCCCGCTGGCCTGGAGCGAGCGGGGAGTTCCCATCAGCGGCTTCCGTCCGGACTTCTACCTCTCCGAACAGCATCTCTTTATCGAACTCACCGTCCTCGAGCAACGACTGGTGACGAAGAAGAATCGAAAGGTCCGACGCTTCCGCGACCTCTACCCTGAGGTCCCCTTACTGGTGGTCTACCGGCGGGATTATCACGAGCTCTTGCGCCAACACGACCTGCGTGCGGACGGTCGAGCGGCGTAGTTGTAGTGATGAGCGACCGTCGACCGTTCCTCTACGACGTGCACGTGGAGTTGGGCGCGAAGATCGTTCCCTTCGGTGGCTGGGCGATGCCGCTGCAGTACGCGACGGGCACCGTAGCGGAACACCTGGCCTGTCGAAGCGACGCGGTGGTCTTTGACGTGAGTCACCTGGGCACCGTTCGTTGCGACGGAGCCGGAATGCTCGACGCGTTACAAAACACGCTCACCAATGACTTAGAGAAGATCGCGCCCGGACGAGCTCAGTACACCCATCTCTTAACCGACGAAGGCTTCGTGGTCGACGACATCATTGTGTGGTGGGTCGGCGCGAATGAGTTCGACGTTATGCCCAACGCCTCGAACACTTCAGGTGTCACGTCGGCGTTGCCCGGTCGAGACGTCACCGCCGAGCGTTGCGTGTTGGCGGTCCAAGGGCCCCACGCGCGCGAGAGAGTCGCGAGTGTCGATCCGCGATTCGCCGCCGTCGGGCGTTTTCGTGTCGAGCGATGCGAGTACGAGGGCGTGGAAGTTCGAGTGGCCGGCACCGGCTACACCGGCGAGCCGGGCGTGGAGATCGCCGCGCCCAACGAAGTGGCCGAGCGGATTCTTCGTCGCCTCGTGGAAGCTGGGGTGACCCCTGCGGGACTGGGCGCGCGCGACACGCTGCGCCTAGAGGCCGGGCTGCCGCTCTACGGTCACGAGTTGAGTCTTCACTCCACGACTCTCGAAGCGGGGCTCGGTTGGGTACTGGGATGGAAGAAGACGACGTTCAAGGGGCGCGACGCAGTCGAGCGTGAACGTCAACGTGGCGTGACGCGTCGCTTGACCGGCGTGGCCAGTGCCGGTCGTCAGCCCTTGCGCGACGGGGCCGAGGTCGTCGCGGACGCCCAGAGCGTGGGAACGTTGACGTCGGGAAACTTTTCACCCGTACTCGGCCACGGCATCGGGATGGGTCTCCTGGCGCCGGGTCTAGAACCGGGACGTGAGGTCACGGTGGTGCTGCGCGGTCGAGAGATACCCGCTACCGTGACCGCGCTGCCCTTCATCCGATCGGAGTCGTAACGTGGCGGACTACTTGCCCCACACGAGCAACGACGTGTCGGCGATGCTGGGTTTTTTGGGGATGGACACGCTCGACGACCTCTTCGCGCATATTCCCTCGGCCATTCGACTAAGCGGTGGGCTTGATTTCGCCAATGGCATGAGCGAACCGGACGTCGCGGCGATCTTCGCGGGCTACACCGCGGCCAACCGGGCCAAGACAACCGAAATGACCTGTTTTGCGGGCGGAGGCGCGTACGACCACGAGGTGCCCGCGGTGGTCAAGGCGTTAGCGAACCGCTCAGAGTTCGTCACCGCCTACACGCCCTACCAACCCGAAGTGGCCCAAGGCGTGCTCCAAGCCATTTTTGAGTATCAGACTCTAGTGTCGCGGCTCAGTGGCCTACCAATTCCCAACGCCTCGCTCTACGACGCCGCCACCGCGCTCGTGGAGGCGCTCAACATGGCCCACGGCGCCACGGGTCGATCGAAGATGGTGATCTCGTCGGGCGTGCATCCCCACTGGCGTCAGGTCGCGCGCACGTTCGCCCGTGGTACGGGCCACGAAATCGTCGAAGTCCCGCTTCGCGACGGCCTCACCGATTGGTCGAGCGTTGACGTCACCAACGCCGCCGCCGTCGTGGCGGGCTATCCGAACTACCTGGGCGTGCTCGAAGACCTCACCACGGCCAAGGCCCTGGCCGTGGAACACGGAGCGCTCTTCGTCGTGGGCGCGGACCCCGTGGCCGCGGGCGTCTTAAAGACCGCTGGTCAATGGGGCGCCGACGTCTTTGTGGGCGAGGGGCAGGCCTTTGGCACGGCGCTCTCCTTCGGTGGTCCCTACCTCGGGCTCTTTGCCTGCACCGAGGCCCAGGTTCGTCGCCTGCCCGGACGAATTGTGGGTGAGACGGTCGATTCGAGCGGACGACGAGCTTTCGTCACGACGCTGCGCGCGAGGGAACAAGACATCCGTCGAGAGAAGGCCACGTCGAACGTGTGCACGAACCAGACCCTGATGGCGGTGACCGCGGCGATTCAACTCGGCTGGCTCGGCACGTACGGGCTGCGCGAGGTCGCTACGCGCTGCGCGCAAGGCGCTCACTACCTTTTCGATCAACTGGTATGCCTCGAAGGTGTCGAACCGGTCTCCACCCAACCCTTCTTTCGCGAGTTCGCCCTTCGACTCTCGAGACCCGCGAGTGAGGTCATCACGTCCATGGCCGAGCGAAACGTGTTGGCGGGGCTCGCCGTGGAGGCGTTGAGCGCCGGCGCGGATCCCTCGGTCGAGGTTGACATCGAACGGGTGCTGCTCGTGACGGTCACCGAACGTCGGACCCGTGATGAGATCGATCACTACGTGAAGTCCCTCCAAGGGGTGTTGTCACGATGACCGAGACTTCTCTTCCAGGTGGCCGGGCGGCGTCGGCGCCGATCATGGGCCACGAGACGGAGCCCACGCTCTTTGAGATGTCCGTGGAAAGCCGTTCGGCCTACCAGTTGCGTTCAACGGGTGTGCCCGCAAGGGCGCTCGAGGACCTCGTGCCCGACGCTCACCTCAACGCCGAGGTCGTGCCCGTCGCGGAGGTCTCCGAGCGAGATCTCGTCGCTCACTTCACCCGCCTCTCGCACCGCCAGTTTTCGGTCGATCTCGGAATGTATCCCCTGGGCTCGTGCACGATGAAGTACAACCCGAAGTTCTGTGACGCAATCGCGGGCGATCCCGGTCTTAACACGGTGCATCCCGGCGCGCCGGCTTCGTTGAGTCAAGGTTGGCTCGAAATCATGGTCACGCTGGAGGAGAAACTCTGCGCCATCACCGGCATGAGCGCCGCCACCTTGCAGCCCGCGGCGGGCGCGGCCGGAGAACTCACGGGTCTGCTCTTGATGCGCGCGTATCACCAAGCCAACGGCGAACGACGTCGACGCGTCCTCATCCCTGACTCGGCGCACGGCACGAACCCCGCCTCGGTGACCCTAGGCGGTTACGAAGTCACGACCGTCCCCTCGAACGATCGCGGACTGGTCGACCTCGATGCACTAAAGGCAGCGCTCGGGCCCGACGTCGCCGGAATCATGTTGACCAATCCCAACACCGTCGGACTCTTCGAAGAGGAGATCTCGGAGATCGCCGCCGCGGTGCACGATGTGGGCGGTCTGCTCTACTACGACGGCGCGAATCTCAACGCCATCTTGGGCGCGGTGCGCCCGGGTGATATGGGCTTTGACATCGTGCACATGAATCTGCACAAGACCTTCGCCACGCCCCACGGGGGCGGGGGACCGGGCGCGGGGCCAGTCGCCGTCGCGTCGCGACTGGTGGAGTTCCTGCCCGGTCCCCGGGCCGCGCGCGTCGGCGACGGGTCCTTCGACTGGATGACGCCTGCGCGATCGATCGGCCGCGTGCACGGTTGGCAGGGTAACGCCCTCGTGCTCGCCAGGGCGCTGGCCTACATCGACGTGCACGGGGGCGACGGACTTACCCGCGTGGCCCAGCACGCCGTCCTCAACGCCAATTGGTTGCGTCGGCGATTGGGCGTGATCCTGCCCGCCGCTTACGACCGGGTCTGCATGCACGAGTGCACGCTCAGCGCGACCAACCTGAAGCTCAAGTACGGCGTGCGCGCGCTCGACGTCGCCAAAGCCCTGCTCGAAGAGGGCTTTCACTCCCCGACGGTCTACTTCCCGTTGATCGTTGAAGAGGCACTGATGTTCGAGCCAACCGAGACCGAGAGCGTCCAGACGTTGGAGGCCCTGGCCCAGGCGATCGAACGGATCGCCCAGCGCGCCAAGGATGATCCCGATTCGTTGCACCGAGCCCCCCAGAGCACGCCCGTGTCGCGTGTCGACGAAGCTCGCGCGGCCCGTCATCTCATCGCCACCGCCGACGCTGTTCGCTAGGGCGCTCATAGCGGGGGTTCTCAGCGTCCGACGAGACGATGAGCCTCGCGCCACGAGACGGTTTTAGGCCTTTGGAGGCTGCTCCCCGTGACTCAAATCGCCTCGAATAGGGTAACGACTGTCGATTTCGGCAACGTCCGTTCGTCGGTATCCATGAAGCCCGGCATTAGTCATATGAAAAGGTGAGCGCTTCAACCTTGTCTTGCGTCACGATTGTTCCTCGGCATCGGCTGCGTTGATTCGGAGTTGGACGAGTCGTAACAGTCGAGCTAGCTCGAGTTGTTCGGTGTTACTCAGTGCACTGACCGCCAGCGTCTCTTGCTTGTTGAACTCGGGGAAAACCTGTTCGATGAGGCGCAGTCCGGCGCGGGTGAGAGCGATCGACACACGACGTCGGTCGTTGCGGTGTGGGATCCTTCGAATGAGCTTTCGGGCCTGGAGCGTCTTCATGACGCCGGTCAGCGTGCCCTTCGTCACGCCCGCCTCTATGGCGACGTGACCCGTCTCTTGCTCATCCCAAATCCACAACACCCAAAGAACGGTGAAGGCGGCCCAACTGAGGTCGTAGTCGGTGAGCAGTGTTCGCTCCATGTGGTTGCGAACCGCCGATCCGGTTCGATAGATGTTCGAGACAGCGCTCATGGCCGTGAAGTCAAGTTCATGGGCGTGCAGACGAGCCCGGATATCGCGTTCGGCCTTTGAGACCACCGCCGATTCAGAGCTGGCGATTCGTCGCGACACGCTTACGCCTCCAAGGTGGTGCCGCCACTGAAGGTGGAACCGACTGATCGAAAGTAACCCCCGAGTATCTCTCGCGGCGCGAGCGAGAGAAGTTCTTCGGTGGGTGAGTCGAAGAGTTCCAGCGTCGCCGAACCGCCGTAGGCGGGGCCGAGGTCGACGTCGACCCCCGCCACCCTGACGACCTCACTGAGCGAATCGCGCTCGTCGAGTTCGACGCGCGGGAACCATCGGTGATGCAACATCGCGTGCGCGTTGACGAATCCGTTCGTGTCGCTCTCACCTTCGATGGTGACCGTCGCCTGGGCGAGGCGACGGTCGCTGGCGGCGAGCGTCATGCCGAAGGTGCCGCCCGGCGCCAGGCGTGGTCCGGCCCGGCCCCGCGTGATCGGACGGGTTTGGTGGATCGAACCGAGCTTCTTCGGATAGCCCTGGAGGTACCCGCGCACCAGTGCGAAGTCCTTATCGACCCAGATGAAGAGACAGCGGCTGAAGAGTTGGTCGCGGTAGCGACAACGTACGACGACGTAGGCCTCTTTGTACTGCGAGCGAACGGGATCGAGCAACTCTTCGCCGTTATCGCCACAACTCTGCCAATCGGCCCAAATGAAGGCCACCGCGCCGGGGTCTTCACTGTCGTGCGCCAGCGTGACGCCCTCGGGTAGCAGCGCCGCCACCGCCGAGGGATCGGTTCGGTACTCCACAGTCAAGAGGTCACCCGAGTAGTGCCAGGGCGTCGGAGGCAGGAGCGACGCCTGGCCGCTGGCGGTTCGCGGAAAGGGGAGTCCGCGCAACGTCACCGGGACCCCTTCCAGCCGTTGGCCGGCTGGTCGAACCACAGGTGCACTTGACCGGTGCCAATTGCGTTCTCGTATTCGGAGTACAGACGCCCCGGCGCCACGCAGTCGCGTCCGCCGAGGGCCGCGACCATCATCTGATAGTGCGCGAATCGGCCTTCGGGCCTCACTTTGAAGAATTCGGCGTAGTTGTCGATGACGCTGGCGTGATCACCTCGGGTCAACGCGGTGATGACGCCGTGGTCGGCCCGGCGGGCCGCGTCGGAGAAGATGTGCTCTTCGCCAGCGGCCTCGTGGCTTCGCAGCGTTCGTAACGTGTGAAAAGTGTGGCTCAACGCGCCCGACGCGATGAGGACCACGCGACGGTCGCTCTGCTCGACCGCGGCGGCGATGACCTGGCCCACCGTGGAGAAATCCGCCGGCTCGGCCGTCTGACAGGTGCTTACTGAGATCCACGCCTCGTCGCCCTGGAGAAACGAGAAGAAGTTCGTCGTGGCGTACATGATCGGCAGATGCTCATTGTCAATCGGCGTGATCCAACACTCCGGTGTGAACGTAGCGATCTCGCCGACCAGCTTGGCGAACGAGGGGTCGCCCTTCACGTCGTACGGAACGCTCGACATCCCCCGCGGTAGCTCCTCAGAGGTAAAGAAGCCCAGTCGGCGCTCGGCGGAAGTGATCACAAACTCAACGGTGGTGAACCAGTGGCTGTCAAACACGATGACCAGATCAGGCTTAAGGACGTCAAAGACTTCGCGGCGCAACTGGTGGAGCCCGGTGTACAGGGTGCTTTCGTTTCCGTTGTTGATGGCCCGACGCTCGGCGTCTGGAAGCACGATCGTGGGAACGTGCGCCAAGAAGCCCGCACCGACTATTTCACCCATGGGTGGTGTCCTCTCTTACTTGGTAGGTCTTGAGATCGCTGTAGAAGTCCAAGGCGAAGTCGCCGCCCTCGCGTCCGATTCCGCTGACGCCGGTGCCGCCAAAGGGTGCGCTGAGGTCTCGAACGAGGTAGCAGTTGACCCAGATGGTGCCGGCTCGCACCTTGGCTCCGAATCGGTCGGCCTTCTTACGGTCCGCGGTGAAGACCATCGCCGTCAAACCGTACTCTGTGGAGTTCGCCAATTCGATGGCTTCGTCTTCATCTTGGAAGGTCTGCAACGTCAACACCGGCCCAAAGATCTCACGCTGAACAATCTCGACGTCGTTCGCGCGGGGTTGGATCAGCGTGGGTTCGAACCAAAGGCCCTCGACGTCACGTCGTGCTCCGCCAAGGATCAACGTATCGCCCCCGTCGAGCGAGCGCTTCACGAAGCCTTCAACTCGCGCGAGATGTTCGGGATGGATCAGGGGCGAAATCGTCGTTGTCGCCTCTCGACTGTCGCCCAGGACGTGCCTTTTTGTGGCTCGTGTAAAACGTTTCAGAAATTCGTCGCGCACACTGGCTTCAACGATCAAACGCGTGCCCGCGAGGCAGACTTGGCCCGCGTCGTCGTACATCAGCGCGGCCTTTTCCGCGGCGGCGTCCAAATCGGCGTCGGCGTAGACGACGAAGGGACCCTTGCCGCCAAGTTCTGCGGTGAAGGGCACGAGATTCTTCGCCGCGGCGACGCCGATGCTGCGCCCAGTCTCGGGCGAGCCGGTGAAGGAGATTCGCCGTGCGCGCGGGTCGCCCACCAGCGCCGAGCCGACTTCCGGGCCGAAGCCCTGGACGAGGTTAAAGACGCCCGGGGGGAACTCGGCGTCGAGGACCAGATCCATGAGCAGCGAGCAGCTGAGCGGCGACCATTCGGCGGGCTTCAGCACGACCGTGTTGCCCGCCGCCAGGGCGGGCGCGCACTTCCACGTCGAGAGCATGAATGGCGCGTTCCAGGGCGTGATTACGACCGTGGGTCCGGCGGGCATTCGCAGCACACGATTGCGCGTTCCGTTCGAAGTCCACCGTCTCGACTTATAGGACTTGGCGAGGTCGGCGTAGGCGCGAAAGTTCCTCGCGCCTCGGGCAATGACTCGAAGGCGAAGACTCTCTTCGAGCATGGCCATGTCGAGCGTCTCGACAATAGCGATGCGCTCGACGTTCTCATCGATCAGATCGGCCAGTCGGTGTAGATACTTGGCGCGTTTTTTCACTCCGAGCGCGGCCCACGAGGGAAAGGCGTGGCGTGCGGCGCCCAGGGCGAGGTCGGCCTCGTGGGCCGTTCCTCGGGCCACGTCGGCGAGCTTGAGCGACCAGTCTAGTGGTGAGCGGTCCTCAAAGGTGCTCGGTGACGACACCCGGACATTGTTGATGAAGTGACCGGTGGCGACGGCAACGCCGCCCACGCTGGTTCGTTCCTCGCTCACGATTGAAACTTTGGCGGAACGCGCGGGTAGGGCAGTGCGCTTCGCTCCGTGGGGTGGGGGCGACGTTGCCCGCGAAACTCCCAGTCGCCGCCCAGCGCGGTAGAGAGCACCTCTTCGCTCGTGGTGGGTTGAGCGCCGACTTCGTCGCTGACTGGATCGGGTGAGGCGACGATGTGGTTGGTGAGCGCTCCCAGGCCCTCGACTTCGACGGTGACGATGTCGCCCGGTTCGACGGGACGCGAGTGGGCCGGCGTGCCCGAAAGAATGACGTCACCGGGCACGAGCGTGATGAGACGGGCCACGTCGGTCACGAGGTAGTACATATCCCACGCCATCTCGTCGGTGGAGCCGTCTTGGCGAACGTCACCGTTCACGGTGGTGCGCATTGATTTGGCGTGGAAGTCCCAGGCGGTGACGAGGCCGGGACCAATTGGACACAGGGTGTCGGCTCCCTTGACCCGCAGCATCGACCCGGCGTCGGTGTCGCGAAAGTCGTGAAGGCCAAAGTCGTTGGCGATGGTGTAACCCGCGACGTAGTGAGCCGCGTCGGCCAGCTTTATGTTGCGAGCCGTGCGTCCAATAACAATGGCGATCTCGCCCTCGTAGTTCAAGAAGTGACAGTTCGCCGGGCGAACAACGGCCCCGTGATGGGCGTTCAGAGCCGAGACGGGTTTTTGAAACCACGTCGGCGCTGGGGGCAACTCGACGCCGAACTCGCGCACGCGCGAGACGTGATTGAGGTGACAGCAGATGATTTTGGTGGGCGAAACGGGTGCCAAGTGTGTCGCGCTCGCCGCCTCGACCCGTCGTCCGTCCGGTGCGACCAGCGAGTCTCCGTCGCGGGTGACGTCTACGACGTTGCCGTCAAGCAGAATGCGTCGATACTCCACGGGGCCCCTAAATGTCGTTTGTACTCAAATGAGTATCTCACTTTGCAAACGGACGGCGGTTTTGGTGCTACTTTCGCCAAAGTCATCCGAGGAGGCTTCGTGACCAGTTCGTTCGATCGCGTAAGGGTGTTGTGGCCCGACCACCTGGGGCTCGCTCGTGGAAAGTACGTGCCGGCGAGTTTGGCCGATCACGGAACGCGCCACTGCACCGGCACCTGGGCGCTCGGCTACGACCGGGGCATGACCCCCGAGACGCCTGGGAGTTACTGGAGCGAAGGTCTGCCGGACTTTGACGCGGTGTTCGACATGGCCGATCTTCGCCCCAGTTGGGAGGCCGATACCAAGGTGGTGGTGGCCGACCTGGTGCGAAAAGGCGAACCCTTCGCGGTCTCGCCCCGAGCGGCTCTGAAGAAGGCCGTTGCGGACTGGCGTGCGTTGGGGTTCGAACCATACGTGGGCGTCGAATTTGAAGCCTACGTCTACGCTCCGGACGGTCAAGGCGGGTGGTCGGCCCTAGAGACGCCGGGGGCGTTCGTCTACGGCACCGGTCCCTCGGTTGATCCGCACGGATTGCTTGACGCGATCTGGCGGGCCTGCGCCGAAGCTGACATTCCTCTTGAGTCGGTGAACTCTGAGTACGACACGCCGCAGTTTGAGTTCACCCTTCGCTACGCTGAGGCGCTCAAGGCCGCCGACGACGCCTTTCTCTTCAAGGTGCTGGCCCGCGAAGTGGCGCACCGACTCGGGCTGACGATGACCTTCATGGGTAAGCCCCTCAGTGACCGGGGCGGATCGGGACTTCATGTCAACTTCTCCTTTCAAAACGCGGACGGGGAGAATCTGATCAACGACAGCTCCGCCGCCGACGGCCTTTCTTCGTTGGCCAAGCACGCGATGGGAGGACTCCTCGAACGTCACCGCGCGCTGGCCGGACTCTGCGCGCCGACCGTCAACGCCTATAAACGGTTACGTCCGGCGTCGCTGTCGGGTTACTGGGCGAACTGGGGTTATGACCACCGTGGCGCGACCATCCGTGTTCCCTCCGAGCGCGGCGTGGCCGCTCGCCTCGAACACCGCCTGAGCGACGGCGCGGCCGTCGTGCACACCGCCATCGCCGCGGTGTTGCAAGCCTCGCTCTTGGGAGAGCGCCACGGCTCAGACCCGGGCCCTCCCGAGAGCGGCAACGGTCTGGACACCATCGACGCCACGGTGGGCGTGCCGGCCTCGCTGGCCGAAGCCCTCGACGCGCTCGAAGCCGATCGCGAGTTGTGTGACGCCGTTGGCAGCGAACTCGTCGCTCAGCACGTCATGGTCAAGCGGGCCGAATGGGACCGTTACACCGCCGCGACCACGGACTGGGAACTTCGCGAGTACTTCCCGTTTCTCTAACGCCAGGTCACGCGAATCGGCAAGTTCTTGATGCCGCTGATGAAATTAGAACGAAGATGTTCCGGTTCACCGACCAACTCCACGCTCTGCCATCGAGCGGCAATCTCTTCAAAGAGCACGCGCATCTCGAGGCGCGCGAGGTGCGCGCCTAGACACAGGTGTGGGCTGTGAAGTCCAAAGGCGACGTGGTCGTTGGGTGAGCGATCGGCCCGAAATTCCTGGGGGCTCTCGAAGTGGTCTTCGTCGTAGTTCGCCGACGTGTACCACAGCACGACTTTGTCGCCCGCCTTGAGACGCTTGCCGCTCATCTCGGTATCGGTGGTGAGGGTTCGGCGAAAGTGCATCGTGACCGTCGTCCAGCGGAGCATCTCGTCGATCAGGCCCTTTCGCTCTTCGAGCGTCATCGAAGGAATCCGCGCCAAGAGCTCGGGCCGTTCGATGAGTGCCAGTAGGCCTCCCGTCATCGTGTAGCGAGTGGTGTCATTTCCCGCGGCGACCATCAAGGTGAAGAAGTTCTTGAGCGCCAGATCGTCGAGCGAATCGCCGTCGGCCGTCGGCTCCAATAGTGCGTTCAAGATGTCGTGGGTGGGGGTGATCCGGCGTTCTTCGAGGGCCTGGGTGGCGTACTCGAACAGTTCGAGGGCGACCGGACTACGAAAGGGGAGTAGGCGATACGCCGAGGTGTCCACTTGATCCACGACGTAATCGGTGAAGTCCGGATCACTGTTGCCAATGAGCGCGTCGCCGCGCTGGACCAGCCACTCCAGGTCGTCGTCGGGGAGGCCCAACAGGCGGCCCAACATGCGCATGGGTAGTTCGCGAGCAATGGTTTGCACGAAGTTGAACTCGCGTTGACCCTTGAGCGAGTCGAGTACCTCTATGGCGAGGGAGCGAACCACGTCCTCGTATTCGTTGACGGTCTTGGGGGCGAAGGGTCGGCTGACCAGTCGGCGTAGTCGCGTGTGTTCGGGCGCGTCCATCTCCATCAACGTGCGACGGGCTTCGGTCTCCTCGGGGTCCATGTCTTCGAGGCGGATGCCGAGACGACTGGAAAAGACGTCAGTGTTGCGACTCGCGAAGAGCACGTCGTCGTACTTCGTGAGACTCCAAAAACCTCGGCCGCCGTCGGTCTCTTCGGTCCAGTGCACGGGGTCGTTCTCGCGCAGGTACTGAAAGGTCTCGTGCGGCACGCCGTTGACGTAGGTGTCGTGAGACGTAATGTCCGCCAGTGGCTCGGCCATGCGCCCTCCGATGATGTTTGATGCCAAACGGTTTTTCAATTACACCACAGTTGACGAACGCCACGTAGAATGGGCCGATGACTCGACCGCTGATTGGCATCACGGGGCGTCGCTGGCCGTCGTCGACCCTGGGCTCGCACGTGCCGGCCGCGATGCGCGACATTCACTTCGATCTACATTTCACCGATTACCCGCGATCCATCGCGCTCGCCGGCGGTCTACCCGTCGAGTTGACCCGCGACGCCGACGCCGTTGAGATGGTCGAACGTCTAGATGGACTTGTACTCACCGGGGGCGCCGACGTCGACCCAGAGCACTATCACGAAACGCCCGACGCCAACCTCGGTCCACTCGAACCCGATCGTGACGCGTGGGAAATCGCGTTGCTCGCCGCAGCCCGTGAAAGGGACATCCCGATTCTCGCGATCTGTCGCGGGCTGCAACTGGTGAACGTGGTCTTCGGTGGGACGCTCCGCCAACACGTCGAGCTCGAGGGGAGCGCTGGACACCCCCAGTGGGACGTCGATGGTCACGAGGCCACTCACTCGGTCCACGTCGTCGAAGGCACCGTGACGGCGAAACTCTTTCCCGATGAGATTGGGGTGAACTCACTGCATCATCAGGTAGTTGAGGAAGTGGGGGAGGGCCTGATCGTCTCGGCCAAGGCCTTCGACGGCGCGGTGGAAGGCCTCGAATCCCCCAATGGCCGAATCGTCGCGGTGCAGTGGCACCCCGAACTCTTGCCCAAGCCCGATCCCACCTTCGTGTGGTTGGTCGGTGAAGCACGCAAACACCAGACCGTGTAATCGGTGCCTGTCGACAGCCGTTTGAACTCGAACGGCGTGACGATTGACCGCTGTTCTTCAGACCACGTCTGAAGAACAGCGCCAAAGAAGAGCCGGCGCGAGCGTAGCCAATAGGGATGTCACCCAACGGCGAAAAAAATTCACCTCGGGGCCGGGGTCTCTCGCGCTTTAGACTCCTCTGGAGCGTCAGGGATAGTGTGGTCAAGGTGGCGCAAAGGTGCTCGCGCACTTTGCCCCGGAAAGAGGGGGTTGTATGGCAAAGAAGAGTGACAAGAGCTCTGAGGAAGTCGGACAGGCCTCGGAGGCACAGATTGCGGTGCACTGGCGCGAAGAGGGTTACTACTTCCCCTCCGCCAAGTTCATTGGTCAAGCGAACGCGTCCGACCCGGCCATCTTCGAGCGATTCAGTGAAAAGAACTACCCCGAGTGCTTTAAAGAGTACGGCGATCTCTTGACCTGGGACAAGTACTGGCACACCACCCTCGACACCAGCAAAGCCCCGTTTTGGAAGTGGTTCGTGGGTGGGAAGCTGAACGCTTCGTACAACTGCGTTGATCGTCACTTGGAGAAGGACCGCAACAAGGCCGCCATCATCTTCGTGCCCGAACTCGAAGACGACGACACCGAGGTCATCACCTATCAAGAGCTCTACGCGCGCGTCAATGAGTTCGCGGCGCTCTTGCAGGGCTTCACCACCCTAAAGACCGGCGAGGTGGCGACGTTCCACATGCCCATGGTGCCCGAGCTGCCCGTGGCCATGTTGGCGTGTGCCCGGCTCGGCATCATTCACTCCCAGGTCTTTGGAGGGTTCTCCGGCGCCGCGTGCGGTGGGCGCATTGCCGACTCCAAGAGCAAGGTCCTCATCACGATGGATGGCTACTACCGCGGCGGGGTACTCCAAGATCACAAGGTCAAGGCCGACGAGGCTGTGGCGAGGGCCCTCGAAGAGGGGGTCGTGGTTGAAAAAGTGCTGGTGTTCCGGCGCAATCCCGGTGAGTACGCCTCGAAGAGTCCGATGGTACCCGGACGGGACTTCTTCGTGGACGAGATCATGCCCGAGTACAAGGGCAAGTTGGTCGCGCCGGTCTCCATGCCGGCGGAGGCGCCTCTCTTCATCATGTACTCGAGTGGCACCACGGGAAAGCCCAAGGGGTGTCAGCACAGCACTGGCGGTTACCTCGCCTACGTGACGGGCACCTCGAAGTACTACCAGGACATCCATCCCGAGGACACCTACTGGTGCGCGGCCGACATCGGCTGGATCACCGGACACTCCTACATCGTTTACGGGCCGCTCTCGCTTGGCACGACGACGGTGATGTACGAGGGTATTCCCACGTACCCCGACGCCGGGCGGGCGTGGCGAATCGCCGAGCGCCTCGGCGTCACGCACTTTCACACCGCGCCCACGACGATTCGCACCCTGCGCAAGGTTGGTCCCGACGAGCCCGCGAAGTACAACTACCACTTCCGACACATGACGACCGTCGGCGAGCCCATTGAACCCGACGTGTGGCGTTGGTACCACGAATCCGTGGGCAAGGGCGAGGCGACGATCGTCGATACCTGGTGGCAGACCGAGAACGGGGGATTCCTCGGCAGTACCTTGCCCGCGCTGCACCCCATGAAGCCGGGTAGTTGTGGTCCGGCGGTGCTCGGGGTCTTTCCGATGATCTTGGATGAGAACGGTGATGAGGTTAAAGCCGGCAGCGGCAAGGCCGGCAACATCTGTATCCGAGCGCCCTGGCCCGGTATCTTCCAAACGATCTGGGGCGACCCCGATCGATTCGTGGCGACCTACTACGAGAAGTACAACCGGGATAAGAAGAGCACGGACTGGCACGACTGGCCGTACTTCGCCAACGACGGCGCCATGCAGGCGGCCGACGGGTACTACCGAATACTCGGTCGGGTCGATGACGTGATCAACGTGTCGGGGCACCGACTGGGCACCAAGGAGCTCGAGTCGGCGGCCATCATGGTCGACGCGGTCGCCGAGGCGGCCGCCGTGCCGGTGGTGGATGACATTCGCGGTCACGCGGTCGAGATGTACATCGCCCTCAAGCCCGGATTCAGCCCCGACGGCGTCGTCGAGCAGGTGTCGCAGATGATTGACACCGAGATCGGCAAGGTCGCGCGACCCAAGAGCGTGTGGATCGTGGCTGACATGCCCAAGACCCGTTCTGGGAAGATCATGCGTCGTGTCATCGCCTCGATCTCTAACTTCACGGACGTTGGCGACATCACGACCCTGGCCAACCCCGAGGTCGTTGAAGACATCCGTCACTACGTCCAAAGCGAGAAGGTGGCGCACGGCGAACAGCCCCGTGAGTTGAGTGAAGCGGAGCTCGCCACGATTAGGGGCTTCGGCTCGGCGGAGTAGTTCCTTTTAGACACCGATTGTTACGTGCGGATCACTAGTGGGCGAGTGACGTGCCCGCGACGTAGAGCGCGGCGCACGCCAGTGGGGTAGTGGTGATTAGAGCGAGGGAGTAGCCCCAGTGGTGCTCGCGCTGCAAGATCGCCGGTACAGCGAAGGCCGAGGAGAAAGTCGTCAGTCCCCCACAGAACCCCGTGAGGACAATGTCGCGCAGATGGGCGTCGGCTCGGCCCACGAGACGGTAGGCGACGTAACCCGCAACCCCACAGCCCAGCGCGTTGGCGGCCACCGTCGCCCAGGGCCGATACGTCGGGTGGTGACGCCGTAGGGAGTACTCGAGCAGAAACCGCACCACGCAGCCCAGGGCGCCAAAGAGTGAGATCAAGAACAGTGTCATCGGCGGAATCGCTTCAGTCCGAGCCAGCCCGCCACAATTCCGCTCACAAGGGCGCCTAGGGCCACTAGGAGGCATCCCCCGGCACTGACGTGCCAGAGAGCAGAGAACGCGACAAAGAGGCCCGAATACGAGGTGAGTCCCCCAAAGAACCCGGTGATCACCAGGACGCGCGTACGGTCATTCGGATCGTGATGGCGCAGAGGACCTCGCAGGAGGGCCGTGGCGACGAGCACACCGGCCATATTGAGGGCCAGTAACGCCCAGGGAACCTCTTGGGGCCAGGTAACGAAGCTCGACGTTGGTGAGGGCAAGTGCTCGAGTGAAGTGAGCACGTCTCGCAAGAAAGTGCCACAGAAACCACCCACCGCGGCTGATGACAATGCCATGACAAATTCGTGCGGCTTCAGAGTGATGTTCGCGTGCATGGCTACTATGAAACTATCGAACAACCCCCGTTAATCAGGGAAGTGACCGGAAAAACGTCGCTATTGAGAGGCCCTAAGCGTTGCTTTGTAACTTTACATAACGAACATTATCGGCGATAAAGATGGTCAATCCTGGTATAGTAAGCGTCATGCGTCGGGTTCTTTTGGCTGCGCTCTTTGTAGCGTCCAGCGTTGGGATGTTCACCATCCCAGCGGTTGCGGACAACTCCGGGAACGGCAACGTTGTCCTATCTTTCGACTTCAGTGACAACAGCGCGCCGGCCTCGCTCAGCAATGGCCCCTTTAACGTGATCGCCGACGTGTTGCCCGAGCACACCGGTGGTGTGGTTCGTATGATCGCGATAGCGCCGGATAACGCCGGAGTATCGAACCTGGTCTGTTCCTTTCAGCCCGTCCAGCAGAGCCAAGTCGAGTGCGCTTTTAACTTCACGTCGAACGGCGTATGGACCGTCAAGGCGCAGTACGCCCCCGACGTAAGGTCCGACGTCGTTTCGGTTTCCATTACCCGTTTACGCGTCGCGAACTAACCGTGCGCCCGTCGGGGCCTCATCGATTTCGCGTCATCCGGGGCGATCCATTTCGCGGCATGACCCAGGAGCTCGTTGAAGCCTTTGACGTCGACGAGGCCCTCGTGATTGCTCATTCCTGCCGGCCCGAACTTCCCCGTCCTCACACCGCATTTCTAGTCGCGGAGGTCGCTGACCTACACTTCGGCCCATGAACTCACTCTTTGACGTCTCGGGCAAGGTCGTACTCGTGACCGGCGGATCTCGCGGTATTGGCGAAATGATCGCGCGAGGATTCGTTGACGCGGGGGCCAAGGTCTACATCTCGTCTCGCAAGGCCGAAGTCGGTGACGCGCTGGCAAAGGAGCTCTCCAAGACCGGATCGTGCACTTCCCTACCGGCGGACCTCTCGAGTGAGGCTGAGTGTCAACGTCTCGCCCGTGAGATCGCCGCACGCGAAACGCATTTGGACGTGTTGGTCAATAACGCCGGGGCCACGTGGGGCGCGCCCATGGATCAGTACGACGAAGCCGCCTTTGAACGCGTGTTGGCCCTCAACGTCAAGGGCGTCTTTCATCTCACGAAGTACCTCCGTGCCCTTCTCGAGGCGAACGCCTCGAGTGACAGCCCTTCGAGAGTGATCAACATCGGCTCGATCGACGGACTGCACGTGCCCACTCTCGAGACCTACGCCTACTCGGCCTCTAAGGCCGCGGTCCATCAACTGACACGTCATCTAGCGAAATTCTTGGCACCCAAAATCACGGTGAACGCGATCGCGCCCGGTCCCTTCGAGTCCAAGATGATGCGCGCCACCCTCGAGGCCTTTGGCGACGCGATTGCTAAAGCGGCCCCGATGCAACGAATCGGTCGGCCTGCGGACATGGCGGGCGCAGCGATCTTTCTCGCTTCGCCGGCCGCCAGTTACATCACCGGTGTCGTGCTGCCGGTCGACGGGGGTATTGCCACGCTGGCCTAGCCCGCTGGTTGATGCCCGAGCGTGACCTGTACCGACAAGTGCTTCGTGCCGCGCACAATATGCAATGTGATCTGATCACCGGGTTTCAACGATGAGATCACTGAACTGACGTCCTGGGCGCCCGCGATGGTGGTCTTGTTGATGCCAACGATGATGTCACCTTGTTGCAGGCCCGCGGCCGCGGCGCCCGTGCCGGTGATGACACTCGTGATCACAGCACCACTCGACACCGCAAAGCCGTACTGCGCTTGCAGCGAAGGTGTCATCGATTCGATCTCGACGCCGATGAAGGCGCCGTGATTCACGACACTCTCGCCGGCCTTGAGGGACTTGAGGAGTGACTCAACGGTCGCCACCGGAATGGCGAAGCCGATGTTTTGGGTGGTCTCGCCGTTCGCCAGCGTGCCCGCGACGGCGGTATTCATTCCAATGACGTCGCCGCTTGAGTCCAGGAGCGGGCCGCCTGAGTTCCCGGGATTAATTGCGGCGTCGGTCTGAATCATGTTGGTCAGAGTCTCCGACGCGGTACTGGTTCCCGCGGTGACCGTCCGTCCCAGCGCCGAGACGATGCCTTGGGTAACGGTGGGCGTGCCCGCGGCAAGACCCAGGGCGTTGCCAATGGCGACCACGGCGTCGCCGGCGACCAGCGCATTTGAGTTGCCGAAGGTCACCGCCGGCAGTCCCTTGGCACCGTCAATGCGAATGAGCGCGACATCGTCAATGGGATTGGTGCCGACCAACGTCGCGGGCTCGCTCTTCGTCGACCCACTACGCGTGACGGTGATGGAGCCTCCACCCACCGCGGCGGCGATGACGTGATTGTTCGTTAGAACGAGACCGCCCTTGGTGATGATCATTCCGGTGCCCTGATCTTGAGTGCCCTGGCCGATCACGTCAATACTCACGATTGAGGGGAGCACCTTTTGAACGAGCTTGGGAATGCTCATCCCACTAGGTAAAATTGCTGCACCCGGAGCGGCGCTGACGACTTTGATGCTGAATCCACCGGTGCCGCTTGACGCGGGTGACGCGAAGTGGCCCGCGAGGCCCCCCACCAGGGCTGCGACGAGAAGAAGCGAGAGTCGGGTGGACCACGGTGCGCGACTCTTATTCCGTGACGTGGGCGAGAGCACCTCATCGGGGACGTTTGCACTCGAGGGCGGCGTCGAGTCCTGGCCACTGCCATGTGGGGCGTACGGATTCTCCCTCTCCCCCTCCAGAGGGCTCGTCCAATTCACCCTCGTCGCCTCTTCGGCGGGGTCAGTACGAATCGCCGACGGTGTTGAAGGGTTGTACGTGTCGGGCATCCCGGTCGTCGTGTTCGAGATGATCTCATTGGAAGAATCAGTTGGAGTGTCACTCACGATTCCATGCTAGGCAACCAAATTTAAAAATGGACTAAAACCAACTGAAATGTTTGCGTAGGGCCGAGCGACTAGATTGGAGCCCTATGTCTCGACGCATTGAGATCGAAATAACCAGTCTGAATGGTGACCTCGCCACCTGGCGAGCGGCGGGCGCGAAGCTACCCAAGGGCGTCTTGCAAGCCTCTCTCGTCCCGGGCGGCGCCTTGATTGGGCACGTCTATCGTGCCGACGTTGAGCAGTACATGGAAGGTATCGAGGTCCTTTCGGTCATGGCACCGAAGACCGCGTCCCCTCTCGATCCGCGAAATGAGCGCCTCGAACTGATTCCAGAGGTGAAAAAAGGGCCCGACGTCGTGGTGACCTACGCCCCTAAGGGCCGAGGAGCTCGACGCGACGGCGACCGCCCAGAGGGCGCGCGCCGCGAGACGAGACGTCCCACCACCAAGCGTGAACCCCGAGAGGGCGCCCGCACGCCCCGCGAGCGGCTGGCCCGGGGACCGCGGAGCGAAGTCGACTCTGGCGCCTCGGGCGAGCGCGCCGAGGGCGCACCGCGCGAGACGAGACGTCCCACCACCAAGCGTGAACCCCGAGAGGGCGCCCGCGCACCGCGCGAGACGAGACGTCCCACCACCAAGCGTGAACCCCGTGAGGGCGCCCGCACGCCCCGCGAGCGGGTGGCCCGGGGACCGCGGAGCGAAGCCGACTCTGGCGCCTCGGGCGAGCGAGCGGCTCGTGGTCCGCGTGCCGAGCGATCGGCTCGCGTGGGTCGCTCCGAACGGCCGCGCGGTCCCCAACCGCCCCAACTGACAACGATCCACCGAAACGCTTTGCTCGCGACGTTGTCACCCGAGCAGTTGCCCGTAGCGGAACAACTTCTTCGTGGTGGAATGCCGGCCGTTCGCTCCGCCGTTGAGTTACAAAATAAGAATGCTTCCGCGCAGGGTCGCCCCACCATTGATCCCACGACGATCGAGCGCATCGCTGAAGAACTGATTAAGAGAACGAACCTCGCGCTCTGGAAGGACCGCGCGGGGGGCGCCATCGCCGCTGGTCGGGAGTTGCGCCTGCGCGATTTACGAGCGGTGGTGACCTCAGCGAAGACCGTGTCGCTCGACGACGAGGCCCGCGTTCAGTTGAAAGAGTTGCAGGCGTCGTTGACGGCCCGAGTGGACCACCTTCGCACGCAGTGGAATGAGAAACTCGAAGCCGCCATTGCGTCGAAGAACGTGAAGGAGGCCCTTGGCCTCGTGGCTCGCCCACCCGACGTGTCGACGCGCGTCAGCGCGGACGCCGCCGTTCGCGTTGTGGCGCTGGTCTCTGAGGCACTGAGCGCTGAACAAGACCCTCTGCAGTGGAGGGAGATCGTCGAACTGGCCGCCGACACCTCGATACGGCGAAACGTGAAGCCCCAGGGCATTCCTAGTGACGAGGCGAGCCGAGCGGTCGCGGTGCATAACGCCGGGGCCATCCCGGAACTTGCCAAGTTGCTCGGCATGAAGGTTCCGCCGCCGCCGCCACCGACTCGAGTCATTCGTCGCCCGGTGACACGCCGCGCATCGTAAGAAGCCGCGCCTTCCAACCCAGGGACTCATAGAGCGACTTCATCGCCCGGTCTCCGGGTAGAGCGTAGGCGTCGAGGGGCGGCGTGTCGCTCGCCAAAAGAGTCTTTACCAACGCGGTGGCGACCTTTTGACGGCGAGACTCTGGCGAGACGTAGATCGCCTCGACCACGCCGCCGCGCAAGATACCAAAGCCCTTCAGTTCTCCCTTCTCAGTGGCGATCCAAAAAGACGACGACGTCACCAGGGCGGCTAGAAGATCACCTTCGTGCCCGGTGTCCCCCAGGGTCTTTAAGAGTGCCGGACCGCCGCGCTTGGCCACGACGTCGCGGTGCGCTCGACGCCACAACTCATCAAGCTCGGGCGAGACTGACGAGACGAGCGAGACCTTCACGTCACGCCGAGACGGCGAAAGGTTGACGGCACCTCGAGGGTCTTAGACACAGTCACGACAGAGCATGCTGCTCTTATCAGCCAGCTGACTCATCTTTTTGAGTAGTCGACACGATTTACAGCGGAACTCGTCGTCCTGCTTTGGCAAAATGACCTCAGTGGCGTCAAGGGTGAGGTCTACCTCGACGGGCGCCTCGTCGTCGTCTTCGGGCACCGAGGTGCGCAAGATGGTCTCGGCGAGCACTTCGTCCAGGGCCAGTTCCACGTCGGCGTCGTCGACCTCGTCCTCGTCCTCTTCCACGAGTGCGACTGTGACAACCGCTTCGTCGTCATCGCTCAGAACCACCACCGGGACGTCCACGTCGACCTCAGCGTCGTCATCGTCGTCTTCAATGTCGCTGACGGCGTCTTCGAGTTCCTCTTCGCTGACAATCTCTTCAATAAAGCCGTCAGCGAGCTCCTCTTCATCGAAGACTTCGTCGTTTTCAACGTCACTCGCCATTAGTTCCTCTTCAGTAGCGCAGGCATTGTACGGCCTTTTTCACGGAACGTGCGCCATTTGGACCTAAAGAGTGAATAAATCCCCAATTTTCTAACGATTCCGCCGATTTCGCTCCGCCGCCCGCTCGGCGTCGAGGCGCTCGAGGTCCGTTTCCGAGAAGTCCACGTACTTCATCGACGCAGCAATTGCGCTGTGACCAGCCACTTCACGAATGAGACGGGCCATTTCGTGAGCGACACGGCGATAGCTCGGATGGCCTTGGGGGCCGGAACGCAGCTCAATCAGATGCATGGCTTCTCGGGCGTTCATCTGCATGACGTAGCGGATTCGAAAGGCCAGTGCCACACAGTACTGCGCCTGTTCGGGATACTCGCTGCCCACTTCGCGAAACAGTTCACCCGAGCGCAAGAGCGACTCTTCGTAGCGGTCGGCGAGGCCCGCTTCTCGAATGACTTCGGGTACGTCAAAACCCAAGTCCACGGTGAGCGGCTGCCACTCGATCGTTAAGAGTCGATGGCGCTGGAGGTCTCTGAACGCCCCGTAGTCACTCACGATCTCGAATCGGTAGTCGGTGCGCTCGAAGGCCCGACCCGGGCGATGGCGTCGATTCCCCCGGGGCCCGACGTAGCTGGAAAAGAGCGCCGCGCGCTCATCAGCACTCATCGCCGAGACGCGCCGAACCGCCTGCTCGTGCGACAACGCCGTTCCGGCGAACACGATGGCCTCCAGGACGCGGTCTTCGCCTTGGGGATCGAAGCCAACGAGGCGAACGTACTCCCCCACTTCTTCGTTCGCGAGTTCGTCATTGGTCTCGTTAAGGAGCGCGCGCGAGGCCCCGCGCGTCTTCGCCAGATAGTCGGTCCAGGCCACGCCGCGATCCGCCACGTCGAGTCGTTTCAAGAACGAAGGGATGACCTTCATCAACTCAACGAGCATCATGCGGGCGTAGATGCGTACTTCGGGTAGGGGGTGAGCGCGCATTCGCAACAACAGCGACTCATACGCCTGGCCCGACGCGTAGATGCCCAGGTTCGACAGCGCGCTGGCGGGCAACAACCCTCGCAGGCCGTCGAGTGCCTTGGCGCGAATGGCCTGGCGATAGACGAAGTCCGCGTCGGCGGAGGTCTGGGGATACTTCACGGCCAACCAGTCGGTCAGTAACGGCAAGAGTTCGCGGTAGGTGTCGAACATCCGATCCATCTCACCGATGTAGCGTGCGCCAAAGCGCGAATCGAGTAGTTCACTATCTCGATAGAACCGGTAGCGTCCGTTGCTGAGTCGCCGGTCGTAGCCCAGATAGCGCGTCGACTGCTCGAGATAGCTCATCAGTCGCCCACGCTCGATGACCTTGGTCAATATGTTGCTCGCCTGCTCACAGGCCAAGTGCACTCCACCGAGTTGAGCCACTGAATCATCGCCGTATTCGACAAAGATCCTTTGATAGAGGTCATCGGCGCGAGCGAGCCCGACGGTCGCGTCGATGGAGGCGTCTCCGGCCAACTCGAGGTCACCGACGAACTCGTCGAGAAAAAGTCGTCGCAGGCTCTTTGATGAGCGCGAGTAGCGCGCGAAGAGGGCGCCCTTGACGACCTCGGGCAAGTTGACGAGGGCAAAGACCGGACCTTCGAGGTTCGTGAAGTACCGGCGCAGCACCGTCACCTCGAGGTCGGTGAACTCTTCGGCAACGTAAGGATGCATGGAGTTACGAGATTAGAGGCGAAACTAGTCGCGAGGGTGGACGCTGGACGCGCCCGCGACAACGCTACGTAGCACCGCGTTTCGCGCCTCGAGGGCGACGTCAGCGACCTCGGTGAGGTCTCGCATTCGTGCCAACTGTTCACACAAGTCCGCCACCTGCTTCGCGTTCCTCACGAAGTCGCCCGGTGACGTCTGACCGATCTCGGCGTCGGCGATGTCGAGCACGGTGCCCAGCGTGACTCCCCGAGCCCAGGCCGCGATGATGGTCGAGAAGTGTCCGTCGGGCTCTTTGACATGGGGTACCTGGTAACGCTCCTCCACTTCGCGAATCGTGGCTGCGATCACCGCGATCTCGCTGAGACGCTCGCCCAGGCTGGCGCGCCGCTCTTGACCGAGACGGTCGTGGTGCACTCGCTTTTTCTTTGTCGACACGCGACGCGCGACGTTTGTAACCCGCGAGGATCGTTTGGACTCAAAGACGAAGCACGAAAGGAGTCCCGCCAACTGCGCCGGCTCGAGACCCTCAAACACGCCCGCGCTGATCGACTCGGCCACCAATAGATCGCACTCGTGATAGATGGAGCGCAGTAGCTGGCCCTGGGCGCTCAAGCGCCATCCGTCGGCGTAGCCGAGCTCTTCTAAGACCCGGTGGCGTGCGTCCATCTGATCGGTCAGGGAACGCTTCCTACTCGAGGGTCGTCGATCGTTCTCAAACTGGGCGAAGGAGCGTCGCACGACTTCGAAGGCGGTGTCGTGGTCGAAGTGATTGATCAGGTTCGCGGTGAAGTTGTAGGTCGGGCGAAACGAAGAGTGAAGATCCCCCGGGGGCGCCAGGGCAACTCGACCGACGTCGTGAAGGGAAAGATCGCTCGAAAAGCACACGAGGGCGTGGCCCTCGTCGTCGAGGCCCCGCCGACCCGCTCGACCGGTCATCTGGGAGTACTCAGCACTGGTGAGGAATTGGCGGCCGGCGTCAGAGTACTTCGTGAAGCGCTCGAGGGCCACTGATCGGGCCGGCATGTTGACACCGAGGGCCAGTGTCTCGGTGGCGAACACCACGGCGAGCAGATTTCTTTCAAAGCACATCTCAACGATCTCGCGAAAGGCGGGCACCATGCCGGCGTGATGCATGGTGATGCCCCGTCGTAACGCGTCAATAAAGTCGGCGTATTCCAGCGCCTGGAGGTCTTCGCTCGAAAAATCCTCCAGGCGCGATTCGGCCACGCGCTCGATCTCTCGACGTTCTTCGGGCGTTGTGAAGAGCATCCCGTCGCGGCGCAGTTGGTGCACCGCGTCATCGCACGCGGCGCGCGAGAAGATGAACACGATGACTGGCAGGAGATCGTCGCGCTCGAGCGCCTGCATCAATTCGGAACGGCGGGGCGCGCGAAAGGGCGGCGGCGGGGCGCTGGATCTCGGGCCTTGCCATTTGGGCCCGGGGCGGAATCGCCTCGTGGCCTTCATCGAATTGTCGATGCGGCGCGCGTCGTCTGAGAGTCGAGGTCCGTCGAGAAGATCGACGATCTCGGCGGTCGGCTGGCCCCTCTTCATCACCGCGACGTGGTTGTGCAGTTGGATGGGTCGAGTCTTCTCGACCACGATGGTGGTGGGACCGCGAACTTGACTGAACCACTCACCGAGGAACTCCGCGTTGCCTATGGTGGCCGAGAGCGCCACGAAACGCACCGCGGGCGGCGTCAAGATCAACACCTCCTCCCAGACACCGCCGCGAAACGGGTCTTGGAGATAGTGAACTTCATCGAGCACCACCAGTCCGAGCGAGGTCAGCTGGTCGGACTCGGTGAGGAGCATGTTGCGCAGAACCTCGGTTGTCATCACGACAATCGGCGCACCGCGATTGATCGAGACGTCGCCGGTAAGGAGCCCCACGCGGGCCGGGTCGTAGAGTGCGCCCAATTCGTGGTACTTCTGGTTAGAGAGCGCCTTGAGCGGTGTCGTGTAGAAGGTTCGCTGCTCTCGTTCGAGCTCACGTCCAATGGCGTAGTTGGCGATGAGCGTCTTGCCCGATCCGGTGGGTGCGCTCACGAGGACGTTGACGTGCTGGTCGACGGCCTCGATGGCGTCGAGTTGGAAACGGTCGAGTCCAAAGCCGAGTCCGTCGATGAATCGGAGTCGATACTCCAAGATGCTCACTTATGCAGCAACTTGCCGGTGCCAATGGCGAGAAAGTAAAAGACCACGAGCGGTACTGCCAAGGCGCACATCGACAGGGGGTCGCCACTGGGTGTAAAGACCGCCGAGGCGACGGTGATGGCGATGACCGCGTAGCGCCAGCCGCGAAGTAACTGAGAGGGTGTGACGACGTTGGCGAGTTCGAGGGCCACCAGCACGACTGGAAAGAGAAACGTCAAGCCGAAGATGAACATCATCAAGAGGAAGAGCGTTAGATACTGATTGGGGTTGTACTCGGTGAGCAGGGTGGAGCCACCAATGGACTTGAGGAAGTGGATGGCGTGACCGAAGCTGAAGTAGGCCACCACGATGCCCGAACAGAAGAACAGCAGAGAAGACGAGACAAAGAGCACCACGTAGCGACGCTCTTTCGCTCTGAGACCGGGCGTCACGAATCGCCACACCTGCCAGAGGATGATGGGCGACGAAATGAGAAAGCCACCAAAGAAGGCGATCTTGACTCGCAGCGTTAGCCCGTCGAGCGGATTCGTTACGAGGAACCGACAGTGATTAGGGATGGCCGCGCAGTAGGGATCTTGAAGAATCTTAAGGAGATTGGGATAGAAGAGGAAACCTAAGATGCCAAAAATCGTGATCGAGACCGCGATGATCAAGAAGCGGTGGCGAAGCTCGCTCAGATGTTCGGCGAGCGTCATACCACTCTGGGCGTGACGAAATTTTGACATCGTTCTCTTAGTTCAGTGAGGGATCGGGCGGCGCGTGGTCGTCGGTGCGTGGAGGCGCCGGCACCGGGGGGCGCCGCGGAGGCACGAAGGGCGCGTCGGGCCGGTCAGCTGCGTTGGACGTGGCCGCAATCTCGGCGGCTGCCGCCTCCTTGGCGTCAACACGGTCGGCCAGTTGGTTCAAGAGATTGACGGGACTTCGTGCGATGCGGGCTATGTCGCCGGTGCTCGGCAGGTCGGGAATCGCTTCACGAACTTCGGCTTCTACGCGCTCTTGAAGGTTCTTAATCGCGCGCCAACTCGCGCCCAGTTTGTGCGCAACGTCGGGGAGTTTGTCCGGGCCCATCAATAACATGACCACGGCCGCAATCACCATTAGTTTTATGGGACTCAAACTGAACACGCCCCCATTGTAGGGCGCGCATCTTCAAACTTTTAGAGGAACCCGAAACGTGAAAGTGGCCAAATTCGTATGAAAGCCTTGCCAATAATGTCTGATCGCGGTACCGTGCCCCAACTTCGACTGTCACACGAGTCCGAGTGGTTATCGCCCATCATGAAGTACTGATTGGCGGGGACCGTGACGTTGCCGATCGCCGGGCCGAGTGGCTCAGTGTGGGTCCATGCCTCTTTCAACGGTTTTCCGTTGACGTAGATCGTGTTGCCCTTAGAAGTTAGGTGGTCCCCCGGAATGCCGATAACGCGCTTGACGAGGTCGGTGACCTTAGGGAGACCACAGTTCTCGGCCGGCGGCGCTTTAAAGACCACGATGTCTCCTCGGTTGATCGTGCCAAAGTCGACGCTCAATTTGTCGACGATTAACCGATCGCCAAGCTGGAGTGTGGGTTCCATCGAGGCCGACGGAATGAAGAATGTCTGAAAGACGTACGTTCGAATTAGGAACGAGACGGCGACGGCGATGATGACGATGGCGACCCATTCGCCGGTCACACGAACGCGCGATCGTTTCCTCGGAGTTTTTGGTAACGATGTCTGATCGGGTCGGTCGACGAGTCCAGAAGTTGCGTAGGTCTCTTCAGGCACGTAGTAAGGCTAGTCGTCTCAACCGTGACGTTCGAGAGAAGCGAGAAGCTTTTGAAATCGTTCGTCGGTGCTTTTAAAGGGATCCTTCAGAAGTACGGTGCGTTGCATCTCGTCATTCAACTTGAGGTGCACCCAGTCCACGGTGTAGTCCCGGCGCCAAAGTTTCGCGGCTTGAATGAAGGTACCTCGCATGTGCGCACGCGTCGTCGCGGGCGGCGTCGTCGAGGCCGTCACGATCTGTTCCTCGCTCACCATCTGGCGGAAGTGCCCTCGAGCCGCCCGCCGGTAGAAGAGTCCACGCTCGAAGTTCGTATCGTGGTAGAGCAGATCAATCAGGGCGATCTTCGGATCGCTCAATTCAACACCGCTGCGCTCGCGCTCGCGATCGATGATCTGGAGTTTGGCGATCCAGTCGACGCGGTCGGCCAGGGCCATGGGATCGCTGCGGTACTGCTCGATGACTTCGCGCCAGAGTCTGACCGCACGTGCCTGATCAGGGGGCAGGTCATGGGAGTCCACGAACTGTTCGGCGCGTTCGCACAGGTCCTCTTGGATCTCCAAGGCCGTTAGGTCCCGACCGTTCGTCAGCTTGACCGGTTCCTTGCTCCAAAGGTCGTAGGAGATGTCGCGCAGCGCGTTGATGGGCGACGCCATGGAGTAGTCGCGCAGTTCGGTGTACTTGTCTTCGATCATCGCCAGGATGACCGCAGCGGTCCCGACCTTGAGGTACGTCGCGAACTCACTCATGTTCGAGTCGCCCACGATCACGTGCAGCCGCCGGTACTTCTCGGGATCGGCGTGGGGCTCGTCTCGGGTGTTGATGATGGGTCGACTTCTGGTCGTGGCGGACGAAATCGCTTCCCAGATGTGCTCGGCGCGCTGGCTCATCGAGTAGGCCGTGCCCTTGGCGTTCGTGACCACCTTGCCGGCCCCGGTGAAGATCTGTCGGCTGATCAAGTAGGGAATGAAGACGTTTTCGAGCCGGCTCAGGTCCTCAATACGCTCGATGCAGTAATTCTCGTGACAGCCGTAGGAGTTGCCCGTCGAATCAGTGTTGTTCTTAAACAAGAAGATGTCACCACGTATTCCTTCGTCGCTGAGTTGGGCTTGGGCGTAGCCCACCAGTTCACGCAGGATCGACTCGCCGGCCTTGTCCTGGGCCACCAGGTCATCGAGCGAGTCGCACTCGGCGGTGGCGTATTCGGGGTGACTGCCCACGTCGAGATAAAGCCGACTGCCGTTCTCGAGAAAGACATTCGATGATCGACCCCAGGCGACGACTTTGCGAAAGAGGAATCGAGAGACTTCGTCGGGACTCAGTCGGCGCTGCCCGCGCAGCGAGAACGTGATGCCGTACTCGGTTTCAACGCCGTAGATTCTCCGTAGCATGAGTTGGCTTGGACTGACCTCAGCCCAAGAGCTCGCTCACTTGATCGTCGCTGAGTCGTGAGAAAGTTCGCCGATGGCCGCGGTCTTCGAGAATACCTACTTCGAGCTCGACGGCCGGAATCGTTCGTTCAGGTCCCGCGAGGGCATTGAGGGCGTTGCGCAGGGTGACGTTGAGTGGTTGGACGGATTCCTCGGACAGCGCGAATCTCGTCTTGATGGTCTCGGAGTCTCCGCCCAGGACGGCGAAACGTGGCTCGTCGGAAATGGTTCCTTCGTAGGCCACTCGGTAGAGCTTGGTCGGACGGAGTTTGTTGCCCAGTTGCGCGACGAGGATTTCGACTTCGAGAGGTTTTTGGCCTTCGGTAAACATATCCCCCAAATGTTGGGCGTAGTAGTTCGCCAGGGCTCGGCCGTCGACGTCCTCACGAGAGTACGTGAAGCCGGTACTGTCGGCCCATCGGATGCCCGCTTCACGGAGTCGATCGAACTCGTTGTACTTTCCCGCCCCGGCGAAAGCGATGCGGTCGTAGATCTCCGACACTTTATTGAGGGAGGCCGAGGGATTCTCCGCGACCAAGATCACGCCTTTGTCATAGATGGCCGCGACGAGCGATCGCCCTCGCGCGATGCCCTTTTGTGCAAACTCGGCCCGGTCCTTGATCAGCTGTTCGGGCGCGACGTAGAAGTAGTTGCTCATCGAAGGGCTCCGCCCGCGACGCCACCGCTCTGAGTCCGACGCTCATTAATGACGCGGAATCGCTCCCCCACCTCGTCACCGGAGAGTTCTTGAAACCCCGCTTCATTCAAGGTGACCATCATGGGAAAGATGTTTCGCACAAAATCCGGCCCGCCGGTGCTGGGATCGTTGTCGCCGGCTTCGTAGAGGGCCAGGGCGCCCAGTTCAAGGGCCGCTTCACGGTCCAGGTCCGAACGAAAGCCCAGACGAAGGGTTCCCTCGGCGAAAGGCGAACCTGACCCGATGGTCGCGAAGTCGAAGCGCTCGTAGCATCCGCCAGCGCCGTCGTACTCGAAGATTCGCCCGATCAAATTACTTTCGTCCCACCCGGCGAGCAGTGGCACCACGATCAAGGGTGACGAGAGATTGTTGCGCTGAATGATGGGCGAGAGATAGTTGGCCTTTCCCTCGAGACTCAGCGTCGAACCGGTCATTTTCTCGTAATGCTCGAAGGAGAGCTGCGTGATCTTGAGCAACTCAATCGCGCGCGCGGCGCTGCCGGCGATGGCGAGGGCCGTGAACTTATCGGCCGGTTCGATCTTGCGAACGTCGCGGCTAGCGATGAAGTTACCGGTCGCCTGACGATCAGCCACCATCACAACGCCGCCCTGGTATCGCACAGCGATTACCGTGGTCGCGTGCGCGAAGTCGCTGGGCGTCGCGTTCGGGGCTGACGTAAGGCCGCTGGTGTCCGCGAAGTGCCAAAAAGAGGGGCCCGGATCGCTGTGGGCGCTAAAGAGCGGCAGCCCCATTGCTACTCGCCGCCTTTTTGCACGTAGTTACGTACAAACTCCTCTGCGTTCTCTTCGAGCACTTCGTCGATCTCATCTAATAAGTCATCGAGGTCGGCTTTGAGCTGGTCGCCCTTCGTCGCGTCGACCGAGACGTCGCTCGAGGAGGTCTTGGCGCGCTCGGAGCGCTGCTTTTGGATTCGCTCTCGTTCACTCATACGTTTCTTCTACCTGTCTAGTCCGTCAAGAAGTTCATTTGCCGTTGCACTCGTTTCTAGCAACTTCGCGGTCAGTTCATGGGTACCCCTCAAGGGATCGATCATGGGCACGCGTTGTAAGGGTCCCTCCCCGAGGTCAAAGACCACCGAATCCCAGTTGGCGGCGACGATCTGGTCGGGGAATCTCGCCACACATTGGCCCCGAAAGTAGGCCCGAGTACTGCCGGGCGGATTGTGAACGGCTTCACGAACGTCCTCATCGGAGCTCAACGTCCGAAGTCCGACGCGCTGGGCCAGTGAGTGCGTGGGTCGAAGATCGTGGTACTGAAGGTCAATCGCTCGCAGCTTCGCGCTGCCGGCGTCCAGGGAATACCGTTGCTGGTAGCCCTTCACCACGCGCCACTTCGCCACCCAATCGACACGATCGGCCACCGCGTCACGGTCGTCACGCACGCCGTCGAGCATCTCTCGCCACTGGGTCATGATCATCGCGACTTCGTCGCTCGGCGCCACGGCACTCGCGCCGGTGCGTTCCACGTACGAGTTAGCTAGACGCCACAGTTCGTCTTGGAAGTCCCACGCGCTCCTCGAGCGCTCGTCGTCGCAGAGCACGGGTTCACGTAGGGTGAGGTCTCTGGCGAAGAAGCGCACCGCGTGCACCGGTGCTTTGGGCATGGCCGGAAAGCCCTCCGGCCCAAACTCTTCGAGCGAGGCGAGCAAGACGGCCGTGGAGCCGACCTTGACGAACGTGGCCATTTGACTCATATTGGCGTCGCCGATGATGACGTGAAGTCGACGAAAACGCTCCGCGTCGCTATGTGGCTCGTCGCGGGTGTTGATGATGGGCCGCTTCAAAGTGGTCTCCAGGCCCACGACTTCTTCGAAGAATTCGGCTCGTTGCGAGAGCTGAAACTCCGGGTTGTGGTCCAGGGCCGCCTCGGTCTCCGCGCCGACCTTGCCAGCGCCGACCACGACTTGGCGAGAGACAAAGTGGGGCACCATCGCGCGAACGAGGTGGGCGAACTCAACGTCGCGGCGAACGAGGTAGTTCTCGTGCGTGCCATAGGAGTTGCCCTTACCGTCAGAGTTGTTCTTGTAGAGCGAGATGGCCTGGCTCGGTTCTAGCGAATCGTTCGCGAGGCCCAGGGCGCGGCGCATGACCTCCTCGCCGGCGACGTCATAGAGTGTCGCCTCTCGTGGCGTGCGACACTCGGGCGAGGAGTACTCGGGGTGGGCGTGGTCGACGTAGAGCCGCGCACCGTTCGTCAACACGGTGTTGGCGAGGTGGGTCTCGACGATGGGCGCGAAGGAGGTCAGGTCGACGCGCCCGCGGGCGTCCATTTCGGGCGTCTCTCCCTCGAAGTCCCAGTTGATGCGCGTTCGACCTTGCTGGGCGTAGGCGTTGACGATGATGCTCGAGGAGGTAATGGGATCCAAGTCGGGTCCGCCGGCGATGCCGTACTCCGTCTCGATACCGAGAACCTTGGCAATCGCCATGGAGTTAGAGATACTGTCCGGTGCCCACGTGTTGGATTGACCGACCACCCTTCACGTCGTCCTCTTCACGATTTATGAGGGTGCGAATGAAGATGATCCGCTCACCCTTCTTGCCCGAGATGCGGGCCCAGTCGTCGGGGTTCGTCGTGTTCGGCAGATCTTCGTTCTCACGGAACTCTTGACGGATCGATTCAAAGAGATCGTCCTTGCGCAGTCCTCTGCCTTGCCCGGCGATCTCGCGCTTGACGGCGATCTTCTTGGCGCGACGAACGATGTTCTCAATCATCGCCCCCGAGGCGAAGTCTTTGAAGTAGAGAACCTCCTTGTCCCCACCTTGGTAGGTGACTTCAAGGAAGCGATTCTCGTCGTCCACGCGGAACATGTGCGTCACAGTCTCTTCGATGATGGCCTGGACCGCCTTGGCGCGATCGCCGCCGCCGAGCTCTCGAATCATCGACTCATCCAGCGGCAGCTCGGTATGGAGATAGCGCTGGAAGATTTGGGCGGCGGCGTCGGCGTTGGGCCGTTCGATTTTGATTTTGACGTCGAGTCGACCGGGGCGCAGGATTGCTGGATCGATCAAGTCTTCGCGGTTCGTGGCGCCGATAACGATGACGTCGCGCAGTGACTCCACGCCGTCGATCTCGGCGAGTAACTGAGGAACGATCGTTGACTCCATGTCCGAGCTAATGCCCGTGCCACGGGTGCGAAACAGTGAGTCCATCTCGTCAAAGAAGACGATGACCGGTACGCCCTCTTCGGCCTTCTCCCTCGCGCGTTGAAAGACGACGCGAATCTGGCGCTCGGTCTCGCCCACGTACTTGTTCAGCAGCTCTGGGCCCTTGATGTTCAAAAAGTACGAGCGCACGTTGCGGTTCCCGGTCAACTCGCCCACCTTTTGGGAGAGCGAGTTCGCCACCGCCTTGGCAATAAGCGTCTTGCCGCACCCCGGCGGCCCGTAGAGCAAGATGCCCTTGGGCGCCGGCAGGTCGTAGTCGTTAAAGAGGGCGCGGTGCAGGTACGGGAGTTCGACCGCGTCGGTGATCGCCTCGATCTGGGCGTCCAATCCCCCGACGTCGGCGTAGCTGATGTCGGGTACCTCTTCGAGAATCAACTCCTCGGCCTCTTGACGGATCAACTTCTCGGTTAAGAGGTTGGAGCGCAGGTCCAAGAGCAGCGCGTCGCCGCTACGCAGTTTCACCGAACGCAGAGCTTCGGCCAGTTCGACCACTCGTTCCTCGTCGGCTCGCCCGTACACCAAGACTCGCCGTTCGTCGAGCACCTCTTTTACGGTGACGACCTCGCCTTGACCGTCGGAGTCGCGTACGCCGATGACCGTGAAGGACTCATTGAGCACGACCTCGTCGCCGCGGGCGATCTGCGCTGGATCAAGTCCCGGGTGCAGGGCCACGCGCATCTTGCGACCCGACGCGAAAATGTCCACTGAACCGTCGTCGTTGAAGCCGGTAAAGGTGCCGTAGACCGCCGGAGGTTGGGTGAGTTTTTCGACCTCGTCACGCAGCGCCGCGATCTGATCGCGAGTCTGTTGGATGGTAATTGCGAGTTTCTCATTGTTCGAACGGCTTTGAGAAAGTTGCCCTCTCGCCTCGAGGAGTTTCTCCTCCAAGATCTCGATTCGCCGAGTGGCCTGATCGAGGTCACTCAGCGTGAAGTCGCGCGGCGTATCCGCGCTGGAGGCGCCGTCGCGCTGGTTGCTTGAAGAATCGTTGATTCTTGGGGAACCGTCCATATCGCCACCCTAGGGGAGCGTGGCACCGTTGATGAGGTCACGATTCTGGCCACTCTCCTACTAGAGTGGCATGACATATTCGGCCATCGAGGACGGGCAAATGAAGGTATGGATTGACCAAGACCTCTGCACCGGCGACGGGCTCTGTGAAGAAATCTGTCCTTCGGTCTTTACCCTCCTCGATGACGGTTTGGCCTACGTGAAGCAAGGCGCGGACGTGAAGAGCAATCCAGGCGGTACCGAGGGCGTCGCCATCGTGCCCCCTGAATTCGAAGACGCGGTTCGCGAAGCAGCTGAGGAGTGCCCCGGCGAGTGCATCTTTATGGAGCGCGACTAGCGACTCCCCACCGGCCCCACGAGACGTCGGGCCGAGGTCAGAAAGCCGGTGTGGGCCACCATTCGGTGATCGGGCCGCACCGAACGTCCGTCGACGTGCCATGTCCGGCGAAGGATCTCCACCGTCTCCTCGAGGCCGAAGGACAGTTGGTGTAATGCTTCGCGCACCAACTGGACTTGGTTGATGGTCGGCAGATACGTCAAGAATATGCCACCCGGGCGGAGAGCACTTTCGGCGTGCTTGACGACGTCCCACGGCTCGGGCATATCTAAGATCACTCGGTCGAGATCGACCTCGTCGATGCCTTGGGTGACGTCACGAATTTGAACGTCGTACTCAACGTCGTCGCCCAGCATGTCGCGAACGTTCGTTATCGCGTGCTGAGCGAAGTCCTCTCGAATTTCGTACGCGGTGATGGAAGCGCCAGCGCGGAGTAGGGTCATCGACAAAGCACCTGATCCCACCCCTGCTTCGAGTAGCCGCATCCCGGGTCCGACGTCCGCTTGCATCAAAATCGCGCCAAGATCCTTGGGGTAAATGACCTGCGCGCCGCGCGGCATTTTTAAGACCACGTCCGAGAGCGTAGGACGAAGCACCAAAAAGTGCCGTTCGGTGCTGGACCTGATCGATGAACCCTCGAGGGATCCGATGACGTCGTCGTGCTGGACGATGCCCGCGTGGGTGTGAAAGGCCGAGCCTTCTTTAAGGGTGATCAGATACCGTCGATCCTTCGCGTCGATGAGCATAACTCGTTCACCGACACTGAGGAGAGCGTTGTTCACGTGCTCTCGCGCTTGGACGCCTTGCCCGCTTTGGCGGCGCGTCGGTCGATGAGACGAAAGAGAGCGACGGCCAGGGCCATCGAGAGCCACTTCGAGGATCGCTGGGCCCAGGCCCGCCCGAGGGCGCCGGCCACAGCGACTCGAAAGAGCCGACGCAGCATCTAGTGCTTCTTGCGAGAACGACGTCCGCGCACCCAGCCCCAGACGTAACCCGAAAGGACGCCACTTAAACCGGCGGCGGCGACGGTGGGCTTGGCAGACGTCAACGACCCGCCGATCTTGGTGTGTTCGGGCAAAAGTGATCGAAGCGACGCCTCGAGCTCACGACGCGTTTGGGCGTGTTCGCTCACTTGGAGGCCTTGAGGCGACGCTTGGCGGTCCCACTGACGACCCGCCAGGCCGTGAGGGCGATGATCAAAAGTGCCAGCGTCGCCACGATCAAATAGGGCAGCCACGACAGCGAGCCGTCGAGCACGCGAAACTGCCATTGCAGATAGCGAAGAGCACCGATGAGGAAAAAAACGTACCCAAAGCCAACGAAGAGACTGCCCAAGGTCCCGTAGGCAATGAAGCGACCCAACTCCTTGATGGGCTTGACGGTCTCTTCTTTGACGTAACGAATCGCGAGTTCGCGCAGTTCGTCAAAATCGCGTTTCAGCGAGGCTCCTCGAAGGAACTTTCGCCACGACCAGTTCTTCACGGACCAATCCTACTCAGCGCGTGCTTTCACCAGGTACGTGGAACTCGCCGTCGCGACGAGACGTTGCTCGGCGTCGTGGATTTTTGCTTCGAGAAACGAGATGACTTTGCCGGGCTTGAGCACCGTCGCCACGCACGTTAAGAGCTCGCCGGATCTCACCGGCCGCAAGAACGAGACCTTCATTTCGGTATTCGCCACCGCCACCGACCGGTCACCCACCACGGTGATTGCGGAGGCGCCCATGGCCGAATCGAGCATGGCCGCCAAAAAGCCACCTTGCACCACGCCCGCGGGATTCAAGAACCGATCGTCAACTCGGGCTTGCCACACCGTTCGGCCGGGTACTGACTTGTCCACGCAGGTCATTCCGAGCGTCAAATCACAGTTCGGAGGAATCTGGAGCGCCACGTGGCGAGGCTACTCGTGACCTGGTCGACTGAGAGAGACGCAGTCGGTACTCTTCTATGCATGGCTGACAATCTGTATCCGGGTGCCAGCGTCCTCGAGGGTCGCGTGATTCGAGAGATTGTCGCGGTCGCAATGGATGCGCCGGCCAAGGCTAACTCCGGCCACAGCGGCACCGCCATGGCCCTGGCGCCGTTGGGCGTGATGCTCTGGGCGCGCGTCATGCGACACGATCCCACTGAGCCAGCGTGGAGCGACCGGGATCGGTTCATTCTCAGTTGCGGTCACGCGTCAATTCTGCAGTACGCCCTCGCCCACGAATTCGGCTACGACCTCAGCGTTGATGACCTGAAGATGTTTCGTCAAGCCCACTCGAAAACACCCGGTCACCCCGAGCGAGGCGTTGCGCCGACCGTCGAAGTCACGACCGGTCCCCTGGGACAGGGGGTCGCCAACGGGGTCGGCATGGCCCTCGCGGAGCGGATCCTTCGAACCGACTACGGCGAAGCGCTCGTCAATCACCGAACGTGGGTCTTTGCCAGCGATGGCTGCCTCGAAGAGGGCATCAGCCACGAAGCGGCCTCTCTGGCGGGCTTTCTCGGACTTGACCGCTTGACGGTGTTCTATGACGACAATCACATCACGATCGATGGACCAACGGAGCTCGCGCTCCGCGACAATCCGGCCGAGCGATTCGCGGCCTACGGCTGGCACGTCGCGATCGTGGGCGAACACGCGAACGACCTTGACGTGCTCGAAGAGGCCACGCGCAGCGCGATCGCCGAAACGCAGCGGCCGACTTTGATCATTGTGCGTTCGCATATTGGCTTTCCTTCGCCTGACATGATGGACCGTAAAGAGGCGCACGGCGCCCCCTTTAGCGCCGAGGCGATTGCCACCACGAAAAAGATCTTGGGGGTGCCCAACGAGGCGTTCGTCTTTGACCCGAACGTCCCCCGGGAATTAGCCACACTGATGGAGCCAAATCGCGACGATCGCGTGGCGTGGGAAGCACGAGTTGTCGCGGCCGGCGCGACGGGCATCCAACTGCTCGAACAGCTCGACACCAATGGCGCCGCGCACGTCGTCGAGCGGCCCGAAGCGTACGAGCCCAATACTCAAGTCGCGACGCGCCGGGCCCTCCAGCGCGCAATAGACACGTTGGCGCCTCAGACCCCGGGTCTCACCACCGGGTCGGCCGACCTGACCGACAACACGGGGGTCGAGCTGAAGCATTCGGTGCCCCAAAGCGCCGCCGCGCCCGGGGGTCGACAGCTTCACTACGGCATTCGCGAACACGCCATGAGCGCGATCCTCGTGGGCCAAGCGCACCACGGCGGACTCCGTCCGGCCGGCTCGACGTTCTTCGTCTTTAACGACTACGCGCGACCCGCCGTTCGCCTGGCGTCGTTAAGTCACGCGGGCGTGCTCTTTGTCTACACGCACGACTCGATTGGCGTCGGCGAAGATGGCCCTACTCACGAACCGATTGAACACCTCATGGCTCTTCGCGCCATGCCCAACATTCACGTCGTTCGACCAAGCGACGGCAACGAGACTCTCGATTTGGTCGAGCAGTTTCTGAGCGCCAAGGTACCTCCCACGACGGCGCTGATTCTCTCGCGCCAGGACATGCCGGTCTTTAACGAGGCCGACGGCGCGGCCAGCGCGGCGGGCGCGCGCCGCGGCGGCTACGTGGTTCGCGAACCCGAGGGCGCCGTCTTCACCCTCGTCGGAACCGGGTCGGAAGTGGCCCTTTGTCTCAGCGCCGCGGATCTGCTCGCGGCCAAGGGTGTGGCCACGCGCGTGGTGGCGATGCCCTGTTGGCGGTGCTTTGACGCTCAACCCCTCGAATACCGAAGCCAGGTGTTGCGCCGCTCGATTCCGTCGGTCGCGATTGAGGCTGGCGCCACGCTGGGCTGGGCCAACTACGTTGACGACGCCATCGGCATCAACTCCTTCGGCCTTTCGGCACCGGGCAAGGAGGTTTTTGCGTACTTCGAACTGGTGCCCGAAACATTGGTGGCCCACGTTGAATCGGTTCTAAGTGAGGGCGAATGACGAATTTGAACGATCTCTACGGTGACTACGGCCAGAGCCCCTGGCTGGACAACATCCGCCGGGATTGGCTGAACGACGGCACGCTGGCGAAATTCGTCGCCGAAGGCGTACGCGGGGTCACCTCGAACCCATCGATCTTCGCTAAGGCCCTGGCCACGTCGTCGGCCTACGACGCATTCGTCGCGGCGTCTACAGACACCAATCCCGAAGATCTCTTTGAGTCCTTGGCCGTGGCGGACGTGCGCGACGCGTGTGACGTCTTGGCCCCGGTGCACGCGAGTTCGCGCTCTGAATTCGCGAAGGGCGCTCGTCGCTACCTCGACGGCTTCGTTTCCCTGGAGGTATCACCACGCCTCGCCAGTAACACTCAAGCGACCATCGACGCAGCCCACCGTCTGGCCAAACGAGTCGATCGACCCAACGCGATGATCAAGATCCCCGCCACCAAGGAGGGCCTACCGGCGATTCGCGCCGTGCTGGGCGCAGGCATCAACGTCAACGTGACGCTGATCTTCTCACTGGAGCGTTACGGCGAGGTCATCACCGCTTGGGCGCAAGGCCTGAACGACGCCTACGACGCGGGTCACGACCTCGGGGCGCTCGCAAGCGTGGCCTCATTTTTCGTCTCGCGGGTCGACGTCGCGGTCGACGCGTTGCTGACAGAGGGTGACGCTCGTCGCGGTACGACGGCCAACGCCCAGGCCGCGGCGGCCTACGAGATCTACCGAAGTCGGATGAAGGCGGAGGAGGTGACTTCACTGTTAAGTCGTGGGGCGCAAGTACAGCGCCCGTTGTGGGCGTCCACCTCCACCAAGAATCCCACCTACGACGATCTTTTGTACGTGAACAACCTCGTGGCTGACGAGACCGTCAACACGATGCCCGACGCCACCTTGGCCGCCGTGCTCGACCACGCGGACTTCGCTAAGTCCAAGTTATTGAACGAAGAGACGTGCCACACGTTGGCCCAGGTCCTCGACGGGTTGGCACCTGACGTCTCGCTCGATCACGTGACCGATCAACTCGAAGAGGAGGGCGTGGCGGCCTTTGCGAAATCGTACGAGGAGTTGCTGGCGACGGTGACTTCGAAGATGCACGAGACGAAGTAACCAGTGAAGAGCGTCCGATGGGTTTACTCGGCCGCAACGTCATCGGACTTATCACCTATCGCGAACGCTCAATCTCTTGAATTGGCGTCCTAGGATGCACCCATGACCACGTCGAGCGCTCTGGACACCCGCCGCGATCTGCTAAGCGCTTCGGCGGCCTCGATCGCCGCGGCGGCGTACGAAAGGGCCCGTGGCGCTCATGGCTACGTGGTGACCTTTTCCCCTAAGGTCTTCATTCCCCTCACCAAGCTCTGTCGCGATCGTTGCGGGTACTGCACTTTCGCCCAAGCACCGGCCCACGTCGCCTCGCCGTATCTCAGTCTTGATGAGGTAATGGCCATCGCGCAGTCGGGTCGCGACGCCGGCTGCACCGAGGTACTCTTCACCCTCGGCGAGCGGCCCGAGTTGCGCTACGACGAGGCCGCTCGATGGCTGGCCGCTCGGGGGTACCACTCCACCGTTGACTACGTCGCCACCGCCGCGCAGATGGTGCTCGAGGGGACGGGGCTGCTACCCCACGCCAACGCCGGGGCCCTGTATTTCCATGAACTCGAGCAACTGCGCCACGTGAGCGCCTCACAGGGCATGATGCTCGAAGTGTTGGCGGAGGTTCCAGCTCATCGACTGGCGCCCGATAAGGAGCCGCGCCGCCGCCTCGACACGCTGCGTTGGGCAGGTGAGCTCAAAATTCCCTTCACGACCGGGCTACTGGTGGGCATCGGCGAAAGCCGCCTCGATCGCCTGCTGACGCTGCAAGCGATTGTCGACGCGCACGAGGAGTTCGGTCATGTCCAAGAAGTGATCATTCAAAACTTCCTGCCCAAGGCGCGCACTGCGATGGCGTCGTCGCCTCCGGCCAGTGATGAGGAGTTCCACTGGACCATCGCCGCGGCCCGACTTGTCTTGCCCGACGGCATTCACCTCCAGGCGCCGCCGAACCTGAGCGACGATCCCGCGCGACTGCTCGATTTTGGCATTGACGATTTCGGCGGCATCTCGCCGGTCACCATTGATCACGTCAATCCCGAACGAGCGTGGCCGGCGGTGGCCACGCTGTCGGAGCAGTGTGACCTTCGCGGCTTTCAACTCACGCCGCGTTTGACGACTTACCCCGAATATCTAGGTGAACGGGTTGACTTTCTCGATGAGAAAGTGCGGCCCTTCGTGCTCGCCCACTCCGATGCGCACTCCCTCGCGCGAAACGACGGATGGTACTCGGGCTCTGACCACACACCGCCGCCACCGCCCACGACCAACACTCGGACCAGCGAACTGAGCGCTCTCCTGGCTCGTTACGAGCCGGGTTATGAGTTCGACGCCTCAGAACTCGTCACCCTCTTTCACGCGCGCGGCGCCGACTTCAACGCGGTCGTGGAAGTCGCCGACGAACTGCGCCGAAACCTCGTCGGTGAAGCAGTGAGCTTCGTCATTAACCGCAACATCAACTACACCAACGTCTGTACCTTCAAGTGTCGTTTCTGCGCCTTTTCGAAGGGTCCGCTTTCGCTCAATCTCCGGGGCGACCCGTACCTGTTGACCCTGGAAGAGATCAGTGAGAGGGTCCGCGAGGCCGAAGCGCGCGGCGCCACGGAAGTCTGTCTTCAGGGCGGTATTCACCCCAACTTCGATGGTGACTACTACATCGACGTCGTCGCCGCCGTTCGAGCCGGCTCGCCAAAGATTCACATCCACGCCTTCAGCGCGCTGGAGGTCTTTGAGGGCGCTCGCCGTTCGGGCCAAGACCTCGCTTCCTACCTCACTCGATTGAAGGAGGCGGGTCTAAAGACCCTGCCGGGCACCGCGGCCGAGATTCTCGATGACCGAATCCGCACAATCCTTTGTCCGGACAAGATCAGCAGCGATCAATGGCTTGAGGTTCATCGCGTCGCGCACGAGATTGGCCTTCGCTCCAACATTACGATCATGTTCGGCGCCGTTGAGGGGCCCGAAAGCTGGGCGATCCACCTCATTCGCACCCGAGAACTTCAAAAGCAGACCGGAGGCTTCACCGAGTTCGTCCCGTTGCCCTTCGTGCACATGGCCACGCCACTGTTCTTGAAGGGCCGATCGCGCAAGGGTCCGACTTTTCGCGAAGCGATTTTGATGCACGCGGTGGCCCGCCTGCACTACGCGACGCTCATCGACAACATTCAAGTCAGTTGGGTCAAGATGGGTGTAGAGGGCTCGAGGCGGATTTTGGCTGCGGGCGCCAACGACCTCGGGGGCACCTTGATGGATGAGAACATCTCACGCGCCGCGGGCGCGGTCCACGGACAGGAGATGAACGTGCAGTCGTTAGAGGACCTGGTGGCGCCGCTGGGGCGTCCCTTGCACCAGCGAAGCACGCTCTATCAGACGCTGTAACAATGACCACACTCATTGAATCGCTCCTCGACGACATCGCCGAAGACACGACCATGTCGCTGGAACGTCGCGATCTGTTACGTGAGCTCCTTGCGCGCGTGGTCATGGTGGCCGAGTCTGACGCCCACTCGAAGGACCTCCGTGTCGCGGTGAATGCGATCGACGAACTACTCGAGGCGTTCACCCTCTTCGACAAGTGGCGAGATCGCTCGAAGCTGACGGTGTTCGGGTCGGCCCGAACAGAACCGGGCAACGCTCTCTACGAGATGACCGTGGAGTTCACCGCTGCGATGACCGAACGTAACTGGATCACGGTCTCGGGCGCCGGACCGGGGATCATGGAGGCGTCAGCCAAGGGGGCCGGCAAAGAACACACCCTCGGGGTGAACATCGAACTTCCCTTCGAACAAGACGCCAATGCGTTCATCGACGTTTCGACGATGTTGGTGACGATGAAGTACTTCTTCACACGCAAAGTCGCCTTGACTCGGCCCTCCAACGCGTTCGTCGTTCTTCCCGGAGGGTTGGGGAGCATGGACGAGCTGTTCGAAGTCCTCACACTGCTCGACACCGGCAAAACCACTCCCGCGCCGGTCGTCCTGCTCGACACGCCGGACGGAACGTTCTGGAAGAAGTGGATGACCTTTATCGACGAAGCCGTCGTGAGCAACGGCTACATCGGCCCCCAAGACATGTGTTTGGTCCGTCTCGCGACTACGGTCACCGAGACCATCGACGAGATCGAACACTTCTATTCGAACTACCGAGATTTCACGACGAAGAACGAACGCGGTCTGCTCTCGCTACGTCGTCCACCCACGTCGGATCAACTCCTTGACCTCAGGGCCGCCGTGCCGATGTTTGACGAGGGCGCGGGTTATCGAATCGAAGACAATCAAACGATCTCGTTCAACTTTGACGGGCGGAACTTCGTCAACCTTCGACTCGTCATTAACGAAGTGAACAACTGGCCGACCTAGTCGTCTTCGTTTCGCCGAAGGAGGTGCTCGGCCTTTTCAAGGCTGCGCCGCACTCGCGAGAGCCGTCGCTCCAACTCCTTGGCGCCCTCGGCCTCGTCGCTTCGTAACTGAGCGCGCACTGTCTCAAAGATGGCGTCGGCGACTCGTTTCTCGAGTGCCGCGACGTCGTCGGCGAGTTCGTCCAGGGACCCCACTAGTCGACGACCACCACCTCGAGCGTGCCGTCGGCGTACTGCGCGCGCAAGACCTTCTTGTCGAACTTGCCCACACTGGTCTTGGGCACGCTCTCGATGAAGCTCCACCGTTCCGGCAGCCACCATTTGGCGACCCGTTCGCCAAGAAACTCCTTCAGTTCCTCGGCGCTGGCCGTGGCACTGGGATTCAATACGACACAGCACAGCGGACGCTCTTGCCACTTTTCGTCGGGTACCGCGATCACCGCGGCCTCAAAGACCGCTGGATGCGCCATGACGGTCACCTCGAGCTCGACCGAGCTGATCCACTCGCCCCCCGACTTGATCACGTCCTTCGATCGATCGGTCACGATCATGTACCCTTCGCCGTCGAGGGTGCCGATGTCCCCCGTTCGCAGCCACCCGTCTCGAAACTTTTCGGGCTCCTCGACGCCAAAGTACGAGGCAGTGACCCAGGGCCCGCGAACCTCGAACTCGCCGATGGTCTTGCCGTCACGTGGCAGAACAGTGCCGTCGTCGGACGTGAGACGTAACTCCACCCCCGCCACGACGCGACCCGCCTTCACGCGATACTCGATCTCGAGTTCGGGCGGCGTGCCCGCTGGAGGATTCGATACGGCGGCCAGCGGGCTGGTCTCGGTCATGCCCCAACCTTGGACGACGTTGATGCCGTACACGTCGCGAAAGGTTTCGATCATGAATCGAGGGACCGCGGCGCCGCCCACCAATATCGCGCGAAGGCTCGAAAGGTCGGTCTCAGGGGTCGTCTCGGCCACGCGCAGCACGTCGTTCCACACGGTGGGCACACCGAGCGAAATCGTTGGGCGAAGTTCGCGCACCATCTTGATGAGCGGCGCGCCCTGCAGGTACATCTGGGGCATAATCAGTTCAACGCCGGCCAAGAACGAAGTGAAGACGGTCCCCCACGCGTTGACGTGGAACATCGGCACGATGACCAAGCACCGGTCCCTCTCACAGAGTCCCACCGAGTTCGCCGCCGATTGGGCCATGGAGTGTAGCCACGTTGAACGGTGTGAGTAGACGACCCCTTTGGGGCTGCCGGTCGTGCCCGAGGTGTAACACATGATCGCCGCGTCACGCTCGTCCAACACGGGCCACTCGTATCCGGGCCGTTCGGCGCTAACGAGTGCTTCGTAGTCCAACGTACTTCCCAGCACGCCGCTGGTGTCCTCCCCGTGCACGATGATGGTTTTGACGAGGGGTATCTGATCGCGCACCTTCGCGAGCGAGGCCACGAGCGAGGCGTCCACGATGATGATCTCGGCCCCCCCGTGGTTGATGATGTAGGCGAGCTGCTCGGGGAAGAGTCGGATATTCAGCGTGTGCAACACCGCGCCCATGCTGGGCACCGCGAAGTACGCCTCCATGTGCGCCTGGTTGTTCCACATGAAGGTCCCCACACGGTCGCCCGAGCGCACGCCGAGTTTCGTCAACGCGGCGGCCAACTGCTCGGCTCGCCTCGAGATCTGGAAGAACGTCGCTTCTTCGACGCCGTCGGGCGTAACGGTAAAGACCCGCTTATCGGCGTAGGTGAACTCACCGTGGCGCATGATGCCGCTGATGAGCAGTGGCGCGTCTTGCATCGTGCTCTTCATGGTCCCCCTCGAAACACTGTTGGTTCGATGCTACAAAACCTAGATGCTGGTGATCACTACCACGAAAGGGCGTAGGGCTCCACGGGCGCCCCGAGGGGACTTTCACGCCCGCTGAGGTGCGTGTCAATTGACGCCGCGGCGCTGCGACCCTCGGCAATGGCCCAGACAATCAAGCTCTGGCCGCGCACGGCGTCACCACAGGCAAAGACGGGGCTCGCCCCGGCGAGCGCGCGCACGCGCCAGTCGTGGGCCACCGAGAGGGTGGAGCGCGAGGTGAGAAAATCCTCGCCGCTCAGTTCGAGGTCGTCGAGTTCGGGTCCCAAGAAGCCTGCGGCGATCAGTACGAGGTCGGCGGGAAACGTTACCGTCTCCTTCGTGAGGTGGTCCCGTAAGACAATCGAGTCAACGTGCCCACGGCCGCCAAACTCCAATGTCTCGGTCGAGAAGCGGCGTTCGCCGCCCTCGTCGTGCGCGGGGGACGTCTTGAAGATGCGGGCCATGGTGGGCCAAGGTTCTTCCACCGGGCGATCCATGGGCGGACGATCCATGATCTCAATCTGGGTCACCGACGCGGCGCCTTGACGGTGCACCGTGCCCAAGCAGTCGGCTCCGGTGTCGCCTCCTCCGAGAATGATGACGCGCCGGTCTCGGGCGCTGATGGCGGGTGCGAGACCGCAGGTCACGGCCCGATTCGACTCTTCGAGGTAGGTCATCGCGGGATAGACCCCGTCGAGCTCAGCGCCAGGCACCGGGATCAAGCGAGGACGGGTGGCGCCCACGGCCAGCAGAACCGCGTCGAAGTCACGTTGGAGGGCGGCGAGGGAGGTGCCACTTCGTCCCACCGTGACGCCCGTGAAGAACTCGACGCCGTCGTTGCGCATGACCTCAAGGCGTCGGTCCAGTACGGCTTTTTCCATTTTGAACTCGGGAATGCCGTAGCGCAGGAGCCCACCGATGGCGTCATTGCGCTCGAAGACGCTGACCCCGTGACCAACGCTTCTGAGCTGCGCCGCTGCCGCGAGACCGGCCGGTCCCGATCCCACCACCGCGACGCGACGTCCGCTCTCTCGGGGCGTCGGACTCGAGACGGCGAGGCCGTTGGTAAAGGCGTGCTCGGCGACCTCGTACTCGAGGCGTTCAATCGTCACGGGATCGCTCCCAATACCCAAGACGCACGCCGACTCACAGGGCGCGGGACAAAGTCGTCCGGTGAACTCCGGAAAGTTGTTCGTGTCAAAGAGTTGTTCGGCCGCGATCGCCCATTGAAAGTGATGAACTCGATCGTTGAACTCCGGTATCCGATTTCCAAGGGGGCAACCCTGCATGCAAAAAGGAATGCCGCAGTCCATGCAGCGCGCACCCTGCTCGGCGATCTCCTCGTCGCTTTGGGGCTGATAGACCTCGTGCCAGTCGCGCAGTCGAACACTGACGGGCCGATGCTTCGGGCCCTGCCGGGGAAACTCCAGGAAGCCAGTGACCTTACCCACCCTTGGCCTCGTCTCGGATTCGTTGGTACTCCGAGGTTTCGATCCGCACGAAGTTCATCCGCTCGCTTCGCCACTCATTGAGAATCCGCGCGGCTTTCTTCGAACCGGTTTCGTCGCGGAAGCGTTCGAGCAGCGCGCGCAGCCGTTCGTCGTCTTCGCTCTCTAAGAGTTCAATCTCGTAGACCCCGGCGCTCAAGTGATCGTGCACCTGCGCGTCGGGGTCGTAGAGGTAGATGGAGCCACCGGACATGCCAGCGGCCAGATTACGTCCGACGTTACCGAGAATGACGACAACGCCGCCGGTCATGTACTCACCGGCGTGATCACCGGTCCCCTCCACCACGATGGTGGCGCCCGAGTTGCGCACGGCGCACCGTTCGCCCACGACGCCACTGATGAATATCTCACCACTCGTCGCGCCATAACCGGTCACGTTGCCCGCGATGACGTTCTCATCGCTGGCGAAGGAGGCGCCATCGTCGGGACGAATGACGATTCTCCCTCCGGAAAGGCCTTTGCCGGCGTAGTCGTTGGCGTCGCCCCTGAGTCGCAGCGTCACCCCGGCGGGGATGAACGCGCCCAGGCTTTGACCCGCGGAACCGCAGAGGTCAATCTGGACGAGGTCGTCGTTGAGTGTTCGCGCGCCCAGCGCTCGCGTAATGGCGCTGCCGGTCAAGGTGCCCACGGCACGATTGACATTGCGCACGGGGGTGGCGTACCGATACGGCGTACCCTTCGTCGCGGCGGAAACCGCGTCACTGAGAAAGACCCAGTCAAGCGCGCCGTCGAGCCCGTGGTCTTGCTTGCTTCCCTGGTGGCGCTGATCGGGCTCGACCAACACCAACAAGGCACTCAAGTCAAGGTCGTTGGTGGGGTCGTTCAACGGGGTGACGGACAATTTCGATACGTCGCCAATCAATTCGTCCAGGGTTCGCGCGCCGAGTAACGACAGGTACTCGCGCACCTCTTGGGCAATGAACTCAAAGAAATTCTCGACGAACTCGGGCTTGCCCGTGAAGCGCTCGCGCAGTTTCGGATTCTGGGTGGCGATCCCCACCGGACATGTGTCGAGGTGACAGACCCGCATCATGACGCACCCTGACACGACGAGCGGCGCCGTTGCAAAACCGAACTCCTCGGCGCCCAGCAAGGCCGCAATGATGACGTCACGACCGGTCTTTAGTTGTCCGTCGGTCTGAAGGACGACGCGGCTTCGAAGTCCGTTCGCCGCCAACGTCTGGTGGGCTTCGGCGAGGCCCAGTTCCCAGGGTGTACCCGCATGTTTAAGTGAGGTCAACGGCGCTGCGCCGGTCCCCCCGTCGTGACCCGAGATCAAGATGACGTCGGCGTGGGCCTTCGCCACGCCCGCGGCGATCGTGCCGACCCCTTGTTCGCTGACGAGCTTGACGTGCACACGCGCCTCGTCGTTGGCGCACTTTAAGTCGTAGATCAGTTGCTTGAGGTCTTCAATCGAGTAGATGTCGTGGTGGGGTGGTGGCGAAATGAGGCCTACGCCGGTCGTGGAGTGTCGAGTCTTCGCGATCCATGAGTAGACCTTCGAGCCCGGCAACTGTCCGCCCTCGCCGGGCTTCGCGCCCTGGGCGATCTTGATCTGGAGATCGTCGGCGTTGACCAAGTACCGGCTCGTGACGCCAAACCGTCCCGATGCGACCTGTTTGATCGCCGAGCGGGTGTTTTCTCGAGGATTGGACGTGTCGAAGCGCTCTTCGTCCTCACCACCTTCGCCGGTGTTGGATTTCGCACCGAGGCGATTCATCGCCACGGCCAAGGTCGTGTGCGCCTCCTCCGAGATCGAACCGTAGGACATCGCGCCAGTGCTAAAGCGTTTGACGATCGACGCTACGCTCTCGACCTCTTCGAGCGGCCGCGGCGAAGCACTCGGGACCAGGGAGAGCAGGGATCGCAACGTCAACTTGCCACTGCTTTGTTCGTCGACCAGTGAGGTGTACTCCTTGAAGAGGTCGAAACGCTTCTCGCGCGTGGCGTGTTGAAGTTTCTGTACCGTGCGGGGATTAAAGAGGTGCAGTTCACCGTCGCGGCGCCACTGGTACTCACCGTGATTCGTGATCTCCACTCGGGCGCCCGCCTCGGGCGCAAATGCGCTGGCGTGCCAACGTAAGACGTCGCGGGCCAGGCGCTCGAGCGTGGCGCCCCCAAGACGGGAGTGAAAGCCAGGAAAGTATCGCCCGAGAACGTCATCGGAGAGTCCGACGGGCTCGAAGAGCTGCGAGCCCACGTAACTGGCGACCGTGCTAACGCCCATTTTTGACATGACCTTCACGACGCCCTTGTTGAGCGTTTTACCGTACTGGTACCGGGCCTCGTAGGCCGTCAACTCATTTAACTCGCCCTCGTCGATCAGGGCGTCGATTGATTCGTAGGCGAGGTACGGACAGACCGCTGAGGCCCCAAAGCCGAGCAACAGGGCGACGTGGTGCACCTCACGAACGTCTCCGGCTTCAATGATCAGTGCCGCGTTGGTGCGCAGGTGCTCCGCGACAAGGCGGTGGTGCACCGCCGAAGCGAGCAGCAGGCTCGGAATCGCCGCGTGCGACGGAGACGTGCCGCGATCGCTCAGGATCACGATGTTGACGCCCGCGCGTACCTGGGCGACGACCTCGTCCTCGACCTCTTTGAGGGCGTGGGCGAGGCGCTCAGCGGCGCTGAGCGGTCCCTGGGCCATAAAGAGCCCGTCGATGGCCGCGGTGCGAAAACCCTCCACCCCAGGCTGTTCGTCGATGTAGCGAATCTTGACCAACTCATGCACGCTCAGTACCGGTGAGGCCAGCACGATCTGGTGGCAGTGTTCCTCGCTTTCGCGCAGGAGATTCTCCTCGCCACCGATGACCACACGCGTCGAGGTCACGAGTTCTTCACGAATGGCGTCTAGGGGCGGATTCGTCACTTGGGCGAAGAGTTGAGTGAAGTAGTCGAAGATCGAACGAGGCATCGTGGAAAGGACGGGCAACCGAGTGTCCGAGCCCATCGAACCGATGGGCTCCTCACCCACTTGGGCCATGTGGCGAATGATGAGGCGCAGATCCTCCTCGCTGTAGCCAAAGCTCTTCTGTTGGCGAACGATCGAGCCGTGCTCGGGCGTGAGCGTCGTGGGCGCTTCAATCGTGTCGAGGGATATCTGGTGGCGCTCGAGCCACTCGGCGTATGGCGCTTGGGCGGCCAACGTGGCCTTGAGTTCTTCGTCTTCAATGATGCGGCCCTGCTCGATGTCCACCAAGAAGACTCGCCCCGGCTGGAGACGGCCCTTGCGCTCGATATTGGACGCCTCGATGGGCAAGACGCCCACCTCGCTCGCCAGAATGACCCGGTGATCCTTCGTGACCCAGTAGCGCGCCGGCCGCAGTCCGTTGCGATCGAGTACGGCGCCCGCGACGTTGCCGTCGCAAAAAGTGACCGACGCCGGACCGTCCCAAGGCTCCATGAGGCCCGCGTGATAGCGATAGAAGGCTCGGCGATCCGGACTCATCGCACTGGATCGCTCCCACGCCTCGGGGATCATCATCAGAATTGCGTGGGGCAGTGAGCGCCCCGAGTGAACCAAGAGCTCCACGACCTCGTCGAAACTAGCCGAGTCACTCATGTTCGCGGTGATGATTGGCGTGAGGCTCCGTACCGACAGTGGCAGCACGTCGCTCTCGATTGTGGTCTCTCGCGCGGTCATCCAATTGCGGTTGCCGCGAATGGTGTTGATCTCGCCGTTGTGCGCGATGTAGCGAAAGGGTTGCGCGAGATCCCATCGAGGCAACACGTTGGTCGAAAAGCGGCTGTGCACGATCGCAATCGCTGACTGTAATCCAACATCTCCTAAATCGCTGAAGTAGTGACGTAACTGGGGCGAGGACAGCATGCCCTTATAAATGAGCACTTTGGACGAACACGACGACGCGTAGATGTCGAGCGAGTGTTCCAAGACTTTTCGGGCGCAGTACAACGCTCGCTCGATATCGGGCGCACCTTGGACCGGGGATCGCACGATCAGTTGTTGGACGAAGAGTGGCTCTGAGTCCCGCGACGTCGGCCCGAGAAGGGTCGAGTTCACCGGTACCTCGCGCCAGCCCGCCGACGAGAGACCGACGCTCGAGAACACTTCATCGATCGTTGTGCGCGCGCACTCGAGGTTCAGTTCCCGAGGAACCATCCAGTTGGCCACCCCGTAGTCGCCCCGTGCGGGTACCGTTGGGCCAAAGATCGTGCGGATGAAAGCGTCGGGCATCTGGATGAGGATGCCGGCTCCATCGCCAGAGTCCACGTCTGAGCCGGTGGCTCCTCGATGTTCGAGATTCTCGAGAATTGTCAACGCGTCAAGAATCGTGGCGTTGGTCGCCTGGCCGGTCAGATCTGCGACCAAGCCCACGCCGCAGGCGTCATGTTCGAAAGTAGGGTCGTAGAGGTTTTTGGTCATAGCGTTCGTCCTGGGGCAACGCTGACCCGCTCTAACTATACCGAACGAGCGCCCAGACGCTGGCCCCTACGCTGGTGACGTGAGCTCGACCCGTCGTGACGCGTTAGTGGTGGGCGGCGGTGTAATTGGTCTGACGAGTGCCTTTCGTCTCGCACATGCTGACTGGCGAGTCACGCTCTTCGATCCATCACCTGGCGCGGGAGCGACGTGGGCGGCGGCGGGCATGCTCGCCTCCACCGCCGAGGTCTCACCCGGCGAGGAAGAGAACTACCAATTGCAACTCGGCGCGTTAGCGGCGTGGCGGGAACTTTCCCACGACCTCTACGAAGTGACGGGTGAGCTGGTCGATGTCCACGAGTCCGGTACATTGCTGGTCGCTTTTGACCAAAGCGATCGCCGCTTGATCAGCCAATTCGAGGGGGTAGCCCAGAGTTACGGTGCTCCATTCCGCCGGGTCCTACGAGAGAACTACGAAGAGATGTTCGAGGGTGTTTCGGCGGGGATACGAGAGGGTCTCTTCCTGGTCGGCGACGCCTGGGTCGATCCGGATCAGGCAGTGGCGGTGCTCGCTCGGGCGAATGAGGCACTCGGGGTAGACGTCGTACGGCAACTTGTGCTCACCGCCTCGTCCCAGGGCGACCACGTGGAGGTGACGACGGCCGAGGGGGTGTTTCGTGGCGACGCTGGCGTGTTAACAACCGGCGCGGGGCCCCTGCCGTGTGGCGTGGCCGACAAAGTGGCGAACGTTATCCGCCCCGTGCGCGGGACGACCGTGCGGGTGCAAGGGCTCGATCGCTCGTCACAGCCAATGGTTCGCGCTTACGTACGCGGGCGCTCGTTCTATATGGTGAGCCGCCCAGGGGGCTACTGCGTCCTTGGCGCGTCGTCCGACGAAAAACAAGAGCTTCTCGTCGAAGTGGGCGAACTCCAACGACTGCTGCGCGACGCCTTGGACATCGTGCCATCACTCGAATCCGCGTCGATCATTGAGACTCGCCAAGGTCTACGACCCGCGAGCAAGGATCTCGCTCCGTTCTTTGAAGTCGTCGACGCACGTTGGGCGTGGTCGTCCGGCCACTATCGCCACGGTGTCACGCTCGCTCCGCTCGCGGCGAGGCAAGCCCTGAGTTTCGTACTTCATCTTTCGTGATTAGCGTCAATGGCAACGAAGAAGAGTTCCTCTCCGAGACGCTAGACGCACTCTTGCAGCGTCTCAACGTTGAACAACGTGGAATTGCCGTGGCGATCGACGGCGAGATGGTGCGTCGTGCCGAGTGGTCTAGCACAATTGTGGTAGACGAATGCAGTATTGAAATTGTAACGGCCGCCGCCGGCGGATAGAAAGGAGGAGCGATGGCAGTCGATGAATTGGTCGCCGCTCTCGATCAGAGAATTCTCGAAGCACTCCAGGCCAAGGCCACGGGTGAGACCATCGCGTATCTTTGCGAAGCCCGAGCCTGGCTTACTGATCCGGCACAAGGTCACGCGTCGCGTCGTCCCAGTAACTGAATCGCCCGGGCTAAGATTGCTCCTTCACGGGCTGTGGCTTAGTTTGGTCTAGAGCGCTCGGCTGGGGGCCGAGAGATCGGGAGTTCAAATCTCCCCAGCCCGACCAGAGCCCTCCCTTAGCGGTCTTGATGAATCGGCCACTCGAAGCGACCGACGTTCACTGGGCCTTCGCCCCTCTTTTCGAGGTACGAAGAGAAGCTGGTTAACCACTCTTGGTACCAGGCGCGCGACGTGTCGTTAATCGCCGAGACGGAAAGTTCCCCAATCGCGGGGAACTGGCGTTGCATCTCCTCGAGGACGTTCAGACTCGCCTCAGCGTCCTCCACGGCGGAGTGCGCGCCGGTCAAGTTGACGCCGTAGTGCAGGCAAAGGTCGTTCAGCTTACGAGCCCCCTTGCGCCACTTATCGAAGTGACGATCGAGAATGAGGATATCGAGCACCGGTCCCACGGTGCCACGTTGCTCCAGCGTCGCCGTCGCTAGCCGATGGCACAACGAGTCGATCATGGTCAGGTCGTACGACACGTTCATGCCCACGATCACGCCACCCGTGGCCCAGATCGAGCCCAGCCGCTGCGCGATCGCCTCCGCGGCCTCCGTTAAAGCAGGCGCGTCACTTACCATCTCGTTGGTGATCCCGTGAATGGCCGAAGCGCCCGCGGGAATCGCCACGCCTGGATTGACGTAGCCGCCCTCGGATCTCGTCTCGACCCCCTGGGCGCTACGTACGTGCTCAACAAAGCCGTAGGAGACTGGTACGTCGCGAAACGAACTGACGCCCGTCGTCTCTAAATCAAAACCAACGTACGTCGTCACTCGCGGTTCTCGTTCGCCATCACCATCAGGCTACTTAGTGGCTCCCCCGCCACGTGAGGACCTCGCTCGTGCGAACCGTCAACGGGGTTAGACCGCCAAGTTCTCCAGCAGTCCGAGCCCTTGGATCTCAGAGACGACGCGGTCGCCGGGTCTTAAGCAGACGGGCGGTCTTCGAGCCATCCTTACTCAATGGGGCTGCCGGCGAATATGACATCAACTGGACGGAGCTCGACGACGTTTCTGCGATAGCTCACGAGCTGGGCGAAGGCGCTCTGAGAACTCCTCGCCACGTCAATCAGTCCGAGGTCGGTAACGAAGGGCGAACGTCCTACAAGGTTCGCAAGTCGCTTTGACGAAGGGACCTCGCTCGAGAGCGGTGCTCGGCTGGAAGGTCACTGTACGACACTTCAACCAGGGCGAGGATGCCCGCTAACCACGTTGCGCACACCAACACCCAACGCGCCTGGTGACGTTGTGATCAGTTTGTTTCGGTAGAGTTGACTCCAAAGGTCGGTGTGATACCCGGCGTTCGCGCGGTTGGGACCCGCGAAACACGGCATGCTCAGAAGGGGTGATTCCAGCCATCGGTTGGACGCAGTATGGAAAAGAAGGACCCTTTCGTCTTACGTCACCTCGCCGAAGTTCAGCCCCAACTGTGGTGGTTGGATGCTGATCCCTTGGAACCAGAGTCTCACGCCGCACTGATTGGCGACGTCCACGCCGACCTGTGCGTCATTGGTGCGGGCTATACGGGGCTATGGAGCGCGCTGCTGGCGAAGGAGCGCAATCCGGCGCGCGAAGTCATCGTGCTCGAGCAGTACGAAACGGGCGCGGGCGCCTCGGGGCGAAACGGGGGATTTTGCAGCGCGTCGCTCACCCACGGATTCACCAATGGCATGCGCCGTTTCGCCGCCGAGATGCCACTCATCGAGCGACTCGCGCGCGAGAACCTCGACGAGATTGAAGCGACCGTACTGCGATACCAGATTGAGTGTGACTGGGAACGAACCGGAGAGTTACGCGTCGCGGTGGCGCCCTGGCAGTTCGAAGGAATGATCGAAGAGGCGAAGCTGCGAAATGAGATGGGCGACCACGTCGAGGTACTGAATAAGGCGCAGGTCCAAGCAAGAATCCACTCCCCCTTGTACGAAGGGGCCCTCTTTGACCACGACGGCACCGCGCTCGTGGACCCCGCTCGGTTGGTCTGGGGGTTAGAGCGAGCGTGTCTGTCGCTCGGGGTCACCATCTACGAGAACTCTAAGGTCGAGTGGCTCGAAGACGTCGCGCACGGCCTTCGCGCGCACACGCCCTACGGCACCGTGACGGCCGCCAAGGTGGCACTGGCCACGAACGTCTTCCCGTCACTCATTCGAAGGGCCCGAAAGTACGTTGTGGCGGTCTATGACTACACCCTGGTGACCGAGCCGCTCACTGACGAGCAACTCGAGAGCATCGGTTGGAAGGATCGCGAAGGGGTCGCGGACTCGGGTAACCAGTTCCACTACTACCGGCTCACCAAAGATAATTCGATTCTCTGGGGAGGTTACGACGCGATTTACAATTTCCGGTCCAAAGCGCGCCGGGAGTACGAGTTCAACGCTGAGACCTACGCGACCCTCGCCGAGCATTTTTTGAAGACCTTTCCTCAACTTGCGGGGATCAGATTCACGCACGCCTGGGGTGGAGCCGTCGACACCTGTACCCGTTTTTCGCCCTTTTGGGGCACCGCGTTTGAGGGCAAAGCGGCCTACGTGATGGGCTACACGGGGCTAGGCGTGGGCTCAACGCGCTTTGGCGCCGCGGTCATGTTGGACCTATTGGACGGAGACCACACCGAACGAACCGGTTTGACCATGGTTCGAAAGAAGCCGATGCCCTTCCCGCCTGAGCCACTCAAGTGGGTCTTCATCCGACTTACGCAACTTGCGATTCAGCGCGCCGACGAGCACGGCGGGCGGCGCAACCTCTGGCTCAAACTGTTGGACCTGTTTCATCTTGGGTTTGACACTTAATCGCAACGAACTTCGCTCCTCTCCCACCGAAGTCGAGATTCGCGCACGACAAACGCCATCAGCAACGGAGCGCCCGCGCGGGGCTTCGGAGCGTTGCTACATAGGTGCCGTAAATGCCAGCAGCGCCCGTACCTTTCGGAACGGGCGCTGCTGGCGGTTGGGTCCGGTGGCAAGCCACCAGTGACCCCTACGTTAGCCTCGTGGGCCAACCGGGAGCACGACCCTCTTATGCGTCTCGTTTACAACCCCAGCCGCCGAGGTGTACCAGGCCGCCAGAGCCGTCGCAATGCCGACCCAGCCGCCGATCTTCGTCATGCTCGTGTGCCCCGCGCCCCAGGCGCCGATGGTCAAGAATATGAAGGTAATCGACAACAACACAAAGACCGTGAGTATCGCACTCGTCGTCTTTGTTGCCGCCAAGGTCATGTACAAAGTGAAGATCGTCCAGCCCAACAGGAAGATCGCCACCGTGTCGGTGCCAGGTGCGTGGTTCAACAAGTACCAAAGTGACAGCCAGAAGGCGCCGTACGACGAAAAGGCCAGCGCCGCAAACGTGTTCTTGCGTACGAACTCCCACATACCTGCGAGGAGCTGGCCAATGCCGCCGTAGAAGATCGCCAGTGATAGCGCCGCTGCAGCGCCCCCGCCGTGCCATAGGTTCGCGTTGAAAGTACTCAGGCAGAACGTCGTCATAGCGAACCCCGCCAGCCCCAAAGGACCTGGATCCGCAACTCTCTGTTCCATGTAATTCCCCCTACTAAAGGATCTCTTCGAGCCACCGAGTTGACGGCTCGTAACAGATTTAACACCAACGAAACGCTGCCAGCAGGGACTGAAGTCCGTTTTATTGAGTGCGACCCACCAGATATTGCCCTTACTCCCTGGTAACCGTTGGTATTACTGCCCGTTGCTCGATTGAAGAAATCCCCGTGGAATCGGGCAATTACGGGCCCCGCCTAGTCAATGGCCATTCGAAATGAACCAACGAAGCGCTCCACCTCAGACGTGCTCGCGCCATTGAGAACGAGTTTCACCAGCGCCGATCCAACGATCACGCCGTCGCTGTATGAGGCCGCACGCTTTGCCTGTTCGGGTGTAGTGATGCCGATGCCGACGTAGATCGGCACGTCACTCGCTTCGCGCAGCGTCGCCACCACTCGAGGGCCCTGGCCCTCATCACTCGCGGCGCCGGTCACCGCCATGCGCGACGTGGCGTACGCAAATCCTTGCGTGCGGGTTGCAATTTCGCGGGCCCTGGGTGCGGGCGTCGAGGGCGCGACCAAATAAATACACGCGACGTCGCTGGCGTCACAGGCGGCGCGCCACTCATCCGACTCTTCGAGCGGGAGATCGGGCACGATGGCGCCACTGAGGCCCGCCTGGCGGAGGCGCCCCGCCGCACGCTCGAGTCCGTAGTGGAGAAAAAGGTTGTAGTAGGTCATGGCGATGAGCGGAATCTGAGCGCCCAGTGACTCCAATTCTTCACAGATCGATTCGAGCGTCGTGCCACGCTCGAGTGCTCGTTGGGAGGCTTCTTGAATGACCATGCCGTCGATCATCGGATCCGAGAAGGGGACACCAATCTCGACGGCGTCCGCGCCCCCGAGGACCGCCGCTTCGACGTGGCGAGTCCAATCAGGCGTCATACCCGCGACCACGTAGGGCACCAGCGCCTTACGTCCACTATCGCGCAGTGCACGAAGGTAGACCTCGAGTGATTTCACTTCTGACCCTTCAAGATGGCGCGAACTTGGGCCACGTCTTTGTCCCCACGGCCCGAGAGGTTAAGGAGCACCGAAGAGCCACGGGGCAGAAGTGCGCCGGCTTCTCTGGCGATCCACGCGACGGCGTGCGCCGTCTCGAGCGCGGGAATGATGCCCTCGGTTTCGCTCAGGAGCGAAAGGGCGCCGATGACCTCATCGTCGGCCACCGCGTAATACTCAGCCCGTCGCGTGGCGGCGAGGAACGCGTGCTCGGGACCGATGCCCGGGTAGTCGAGGCCGGCCGAGATAGAGTGCGCCTCTTCAATCTGACCAAACTCGTCTTGGAGCAGCAACGAGCGCATACCGTGCAACACGCCGGGCGACCCACTTCGCACCGCGGCGCCCCCGGCGGCCTCGACGCCGATGAGTCGTGTGGCGCGATTGGCGAAGCCCGCGAACACTCCCGCCGCGTTAGATCCCCCACCCACGCACGCCACCACCGCGTCCGGCGCGCCCACGCCGAGGTCATCGAGCTGTTGTGAGGCTTCTGAGCCAATGATGCTTTGGAATTCGCGCACCATCCAGGGAAAGGGGTGAGGTCCCATGACCGAGCCAATGCAGTAATGGGTATCGCTGACGCACGTCACCCACTCGCGCAGTGCTTCGTTCACCGCGTCTTTCAACGTCTTCGAACCCGACGTGACGGAGACGACCGTCGCTCCCAATAGTTCCATCCGAAAGACATTGAGCTCTTGTCGCTCGGTGTCCACTTCGCCCATGAAGACCGTGCACGAAAGGCCCAGGCGGGCCGCCGCGGTGGCGGTGGCCACGCCGTGTTGACCGGCGCCGGTCTCGGCGATGACGCGCGACTTCCCCATTCGCTTCGTGAGGAGCGTTTGGCCGATCACGTTATTGATCTTGTGTGAACCGGTATGGGCCAGATCTTCTCGCTTGGCGTACAGCGCCAGGCCCAGTCGCTCGGAAAGCCGAGGAAGCGGCGTGATCGGGGTGGGTCGCCCGGCAAACTGGCGCAGGACCAGTCGATACTCCTCGACAAACAGCGGATCGCCCCAGGCGCCGCGGAAAGCCTCCTCGAGTTCCAGGCAGGCGGGCATGAGCGCTTCGGGAACAAAACGGCCGCCAAAACCACCGAATCGGCCCCGGTCGTCGGGTGGACCCATGACGTCGATGTTCACTACCTCACTCCTTGAGCAACGAGAACGCTTGGCGGGCGTTGGCTACGAAACTACTCACCCGTTGATGATCCTTCAGGCCCAGGACGGCCTCGACCCCGCTATCGCAGTCCACACCCGTGGCCATCGTGGCCATGATGGTCTCGGCGACGTTGTTCGGGTTCAGTCCGCCCGACGCGATGACGGGCACCCGGAACTCTCGTTGCGCCATACGCTCCCAGGAGTGCGTGGCTCCCGAACCGGGACGGGGCCCGTCGATCAAGACTGCGTCCACCCGTAACTCGTCAAAGGTGAGGAACTCCCGACTCTCAATCGATAGAGCCTTGACGAGGACCCTTGGACGTTCGCGGATCGTGTCGAGGAGTCCCTCGCTCAGCGTGCCGTGAATCTGGACCATCTCAACGTCAAGACCGCGTAGGTGGGCTCGGATCGACTCGTCATCATTCTCGCGAAAGACCGCGCTGCGCAGGAGCTCCCCTTCGGTGGCCTCAAGAATGTCGTGGGCTTGGTCAATTGAAACTCGCCGGGGCGACTCGGCGAAGATGAGACCAAGGGCACTCGCCCCGGCGCCAATGACGGCCCTCGCGTCGGCGACGTTCGTCACCCCGCAGATCTTGATGAAGCCGCGCTCCAACGTCTCAGCCACGCTGCACGCTCGGTACGAGAGAGAACGACTTTAGTAACGCCCCGGGGTCTGACGAGGTGACCAACGCTTCGCCAATTAGCACCGCGTCAAAACCCGCCTGAGCCGCGCGCTCGACGTCGGCGAGGTCCCTCAGCCCCGATTCACACACGACCAGGCACTCGAGTGGCAACTCCGCAACCACGGTGGCCGCACGACCGGGGTCGACCTCAAAAGTCTGCAGGTCTCGTTGATTCACGCCCACAATCCGCGCACCAGCATCGAGCGCACGCCAGGCTTCCGCGGCGTCGTGCACCTCGACGAGCGCGTCAATGCCAATGAGGTGAGCGAGTTCGACGAAGGCCGCGAGTTCAGTGTCACTCAAGGCGGCAACGATCAAGAGCACGGCCCCCGCGCCCGACTCGGCGGCGTCGAGCACGTCGTTCTCACAGACCGTGAAATCCTTGCGGAGCAGCGGTAGAGCGATGGCCCGTCGCACCGCTCGGAGATCATCGAGAGAACCGGCGAAGAATTCACTGTCCGTGAGCACCGACACCGCAGTGGCGTCACCGTCTCGATAGATTCTCGCGAGGGCGCCGGGGTCCAAGTTGGATCCGAGCCACCCCTTCGAAGGTGAACGGCGCTTTATCTCGGCGATGACCCGTATGAAGGGTGACGCGCCCTGGCGAAGCGCGTTGGTAAATGAAGGACCATCGTAAATAATCTCCTCGGCGCGCGCGCGCCACTCACGAGTATCCAACGCCGCACGACGCCGATGGCTCTCGACAATCGTGTCGAGGTACGTGGGCTCCATCTAAAAATCGTAGTTGGGGCGAGGGTGGAGTCCTCCACGAGTATCGTGTCGCTATGTCAGCCACCGAATTCACCACGCTTCACTGATGGACTCGTTCGCGCTCGACGTACTCAACCCACTAGTGCGTGGCACCAATCTTGAGCGCATCGAGGCTCGCCTCGCGCTGACCGAGATCCTCGAAGGTCGCGTCGAAGGTGTTCTCATCGCGAGCTTTCTCACCGCGCTCACGGCCAAGGGTGAGACGGCTGACGAGATGACCGGGTTCATCGACGCGATGATTGACACCGCGACGACCCTCACGGTGAACCCCGACGCCATCGACGTCGTGGGCACCGGCGGCGATCAACTGCACAGTGTGAACGTGTCGACAATGGCCGCGCTCACCGTGGCCGGCTGCGGCGTGCCCGTGGCCAAGCACGGGAACCGAGCGGCCTCGTCCTCCGTAGGGTCGGCCGACGTTCTCGAGGGCCTCGGGGTTCGTCTCGACGCGCCCGAAGACGTGGTGCGCGCCTGCGTCGAGGGCGCCGGAATCGGGTTCTTGTTCGCCCCCACCTATCACCACGCGCTGGGTTACGTAACGCCGATTCGCCGCGCCTTGGCCTTTCGCACAATCTTTAACGTTCTTGGTCCCTTAGCGAATCCGGCGCTCGTACAACGCTCGTTGATCGGCGTCGCCCAACGTGAACTGCTGGAGAACATGGCCCAGGTGCTGGGTACTCGAGGCACCCGCTTCACTATTCTCGTCAACGCCGACGACGGACTTGACGAGCTCTCACTTGGCTCACCCTCGACGTTGCACACCATTACGCCCCAAGAGCACACGGTCCAGCGCGTGGACGCCGGTGACGAACTCGGTCGTCACCACGACGTAGCCAGTATCCGAGGCGGCGATACTTCGCACAACGTGCACGTCGTAAGAGATTTTCTCGAAGGAAAACAGGGCCCCGTCTTTGACGTGGTGTGCGCCAACGCCGCGCTAGCGCTCATCGTCGCCGGCCGCGCGACCTCGCTCACTCAAGGCTTCGCCTTCGCCAGTGCCAGTGTCGTCGAAGGACACGCCGAACTCGCCCTTGAACGTCTGGTGGCTATCTCCAACGCCTAGAGCTTTCGTAACTCCGCTCGGTAACGATGGGCGTTGGCCACGTAGAGCGCCGCCGAGGCGAGCGTCCCCTCTTCGCTACTCGCGTCCAACTTGAGCGACGCCGGCACGCCCAACGCCATAGCGTTCCTCGGCACCTCCATTCCGTTGCGTACCACGGCGCCCGCACCGACGATGGCACCGCTGTGCACCACAGCACGGTGCAACACGATCGATCCGCTACCGACCAAGGCGCGATCGTGAATGACGCATCCCTCTAAGTGCGCAAGGTGACCGATCACGCAGTCGCTGCCGATAACCGTCGGGTACTCGTCGACGGCGTGCACCACGGTTCCATCTTGAATTGACGTGCGTTCGCCCACGATCACCGTGCCGTAGTCGCCCCGCAGTACGGCGGCGGGCCAGACCGATGACTCGGCGCCGAGTCGAACGTCGCCGATGATGACCGCGTCGGGGTGAACGTAGGCATCCGGGTGAATGGTCGGGACGCGATCGCCAAGGGCGTAGATGGGCACGGCGAACCTCCTAGTGAGCTAGCCAAGAAATTATCTGATAAATCCGCCAGATCAGATAGATGACCGACGCGACGATGAAGAAGCGCCAGCGCCAGGGAATCGGCTCGTGCACGGGTTCGGAGACTTCGGTGCCGCATACCTCACACACGTCGCCCTCTACGGGACGATCGCAGTTCTCACACCACTTCGCCACTACTCGACTCGGACGCGCACTCGAATCGGCGACGCGCCCAGAGCGAATCGCTCACGCAGGCTGCGCTCGACGTAGCGCAAGTACGTGGGAGCGAGCTTGCCCGCCACGAACAACGTGAATGTCGGCGGCTCACTCGCGCCCTGGACTGCGTAACGAATCTTGCCCTTGGGAGCGGGCTGTTTGATCTGGAGGTCGCGAATGGCCCGGTTCAACGCGCCGGTGGGTACGCGCTTGGTGTAGTCGGCGGCAGCCTTGGCCAGCGCCGGTAACAGTTTTTGGACCCCTTTGCCCGATAGGGCCGTTGTCTTTAGTACCGGCGCGTCGCCGAGGAACGAGAGTTTGTCGGCCACGCTGGCGAGCACCGCCTCACGAGCCTCGCTATCGACGAGTTCCCACTTGTTCAAAACCACGATGGCTGGACAGCCCGCCGCCGAAATGCGTTCGGCTAGACGCTGGTCTTGGCCGGTGGCGCCATCGGCGGCGTCGATCACGAGAATGGCGATGTCCGCTCGATCGAGCGCGTCAAGGCTTCGCAGGACCGAGTACGTCTCAAGACCGGCCCCCGTTCGAGCGCGCTTTCTCATCCCGGCGGTGTCAATGAAGCGAATGAGACCGGCGCTGGTGGCGATCACGGTGTCAATGGCGTCGCGCGTCGTGCCGGGCAGATTGTGCACCACCGAGCGCTCCTCACCGATGAGCTGGTTAAAAAGGGTTGACTTGCCCACGTTGGGTCGACCCACGATCGCCACGCGCAGGGCGCCGTCACTGTCCACCTCAACCGTCAGAGGCTCGTTGGTGGCTTCACCGAGGAGGTCGACGATGCGATCGAGCAGGTCACCGGCCCCTCGACCGTGTTGGGCGCTGACCATGAACGGATCGCCCACGCCAAGGCGCAGAAACTCCCAACTACTTGGTTCGTGTTGTTGATCATCGACTTTGTTCACGACCAACATCACGGGCCGTCCGCTTCGACGAACCCAGCGAGCCGCGTGCGAGTCTTCATCCACCGGCCCCGTTGTCGCGTCCACCACGAACAGCACCAAGTTCGCTTCGGCCAGTGCGGCGTTGGCCTGCTCGGAGACTTTGCCCTCGAGCGCGTCGCCCGACTCGAGCCACCCGCCAGTGTCCACGACGTCAAACGCCAACCCCCGCCACTCGACCTCGACGGCCTTTCGATCCCTCGTGACGCCGCGCTGTTCTTCCACGACGGCGATTCGCTTCGCCGCCAGGCGATTAACCAACGAGCTCTTGCCGACGTTCGGTCGACCGACCACGACCACTTGGGGTCTCTTCACGCGCGGCTCAATCCCTTGGCACGCACCGTCTCGAGCGTGGTTCGAAGATCGTGACCCGTGGTGACCACCGTCATGACCGCCCGGGGCAGATCCTCTAGGGTCAGCCCGTCGAGGAATCGACCCTCCGAGAGACAGACGTCGGGGATCAAACAGACATTCGACGCGGCGACCTCCCGAAGGGCGACTTGGAGGTCCTGACCGGTCATGAGGCCCGCCACCTTAATATTGCCGCCGAAGTATCGGTTCTTCACCGACTTCACTTCCACGTCGAAGAAGCCGTGGTCGTCCAAGAGCGTACGCAAGATCGGGGCGGCGTACTCACCCGTCAGCACCGTCACGACATCGCCAAAGTAAGTCGGACCCTCCCCGGTACGCGGCGCTCGATAGCCCAGTGCCGGCGCGCCGTCGACTGACTGGAAGAAGCCCGAACCCAGTTTCGCCATGGCGGTGCGTTGGGAGAAGCTCTCGATGAAGGCCGCGACAAGTCCCACGCCGTTTTCCGCCTCGTCGAGACTCTCGAAGCTCTCGGTTCCAGGCGGTGGAACTCCGGCGACGAGGTAGAACTCGTCACTCGCGAAGACCTTCGCCGTGCCGAAGAGTTCGCGAGTGAATCGTTGGAATCGTTCGGCTAATTCCACCACGGACCTCGCCTCGTCGGCGCTGTGGGATCGCATCGACTCTTCGAGCGTAAAGTCGCTGACGCCAACCGGCACGAGAGCCAGCGACGCTAGTTCCGGGTAGAGCGAAAGCACGTCGTAGAGCGTGCGCTCGAGCTCGGCGCCGTCGTTCACGCCGGGACAGACCACCACCTGCCCGTGCACTTCAATGCCGGCGCGAAGTAGCTCTCGAAGCCAGCGAAGACTCGTGGCGCCCCGCGGATTCCTCAACATCTCAGCGCGCAACTCGGGATTGGTCGAATGTATTGACACGTACAACGGCGAAAGCTTCTCGTCAATCACCCGTTCCAGGTCGAACTCGGTAAAGCGCGTGAGCGTGGTGAAATTGCCGTAAAGGAAGGAGAGTCGAAAATCGTCGTCCTTCACGTAGAGCGATCGGCGCATGCCCTTGGGCAACTGATAGATGAAGCAGAAGGTGCAGTGATTGTCACAGGTGCGAATTCGATCGAAGACGGCCGAGTCGATGCTAAGACCGAGCGGCTCACCCTCGACCTTGGTTACCGAGACCTTGCGCGACAGAGGTTCACCCTCGCGCTGAACGACGAGGGTGACGGTTTTCCCGTCGATCAACTGTTGATACTCAATGATGTCCGTTGGTTCACGTCCGTTGACACTCACTAGTTCGTCACCTATCGCGAGGTCGACGTTCGCCGCCGGGGAACCGGGCGAGATGGAGGAAATTCGAGCACCCGACACGTCTCTAGCCTAGGCACTCGGAAAATTCATCACTTACTAGGCTTGAGAGCGTGAAAGTTGACCGAGTCGTGCTCGCTGCCCCGCGAGGTTTCTGTGCGGGTGTCGAAAAAGCTATCAAAGCGCTCGATTGGATGACGCGAGTTTTCGAACCGCCCGTGTACTGCTACCACGAAATCGTTCACAATCAGTTTGTGGTCGACTACTTCAAGTCGCTCGGTGTCGTCTTCGTTGACGACGTCGACGTCGTCCCCCAGGGCGCGCCGGTGATGTTGAGCGCCCACGGCTCGCCCCCCCAGGTGATCGAGGCCGCTCGCGAGTCCGGAGGCACGGTGATTGACGCGGTCTGTCCGTTGGTGACCAAGGTTCACCACGAACTCAAGGTTCGGGCGCAAAAGGGCTACACCGTGCTCTACGTCGGCCACGAAGGACACGAGGAGGCCGTGGGCACCATGGCCGTCGCTCCCGAGGTCGCCCACCTCATCCAGTCGCGTGAAGACATCGACGCCCTCGCCGCACGATCGGGGCCCGTCGCGTTGCTCAGCCAGACCACCCTCAGTCTCGACGAGTGGCAAGACCTTCGAGAGTACGCCGAGGTCACGTTTCCCGATATCTGGATGCCCAACCACAGCGACCTCTGCTTCGCCACCACGAATCGACAAGCGGCGCTGCGCGAGGTAGCCACCGACGCCGACGCCGTGATCGTCATTGGTTCGGCCAACTCGTCGAACACTGTGGCCCTAACCAAAGTCGCCGAGGCGACCGGCTGTCCGCGGGTGCTGCGGGTCAACGGGGCCTACGAGTTGCCCGACGACCTTTTTGGCACGGTCGCGGTCACGGCCGGAGCGTCGGCGCCCGAGTCCCTCGTCAATGAGGTGCTGAACTTCCTCGACCCCACCGACGGCGTCACCGTCAAATCGGTCACGGTGGAAGACGAGTACTTCCCGCCTCCGCCGGAATTAAGGGAGATGCTAAAGGCCATCTCCGCTCTCGTGGATCTGGTGCTTCAAACGCCCGAGTCCTCGAGCTTTGACGGCCAAGCCGACCGAGATTTCACGGCGGCGCAGGTGCTGTCGGCCGTGAGTCGTTAGCGAAAGAATTGCAGTCAACGGTTAGTATTTGGCCGTGACCTCCTTTCCCAGCATGGACGTTTCCACGCGTGAACAGTGGATGGAGATCGTCGACAAAACCATCGGGGCCCAGCCCCGTGTCGCGCGTCAAATCCTGGCGATGGTGAAGGGCCTCAGCGATATCACCGATGGCTTCTCGGTGGACCAGTTGCAACACGCCTTGCAGACCGCTTCCCGAGCCGAGCTGGACGGAGCCGACGAGGAGGTCATCGTCGCGTCACTGCTCCACGACGTGGGCAAACTCATCTCGGTACCGAACCACCCCAAGATCGCCGCTGAAATCCTTCGTCCGTACGTTCGCCACGAGGTCTACTGCATGGTGGCCCACCACCAAGATTTCCAAGGTCGTTACTACTACGAACACCTCGGCATGGACCCCAATTTGCGCGATCAACACCGCGGTCAGCCGTGGTACGAACTCGCCGAGAGGTTTGCCGACCGCTGGGACCAGAAGGCCTTTGACCCAGAGTTCCCCGCGCAAGCCCTCGAGCACTTCGAGCCAATGGTGGTAAACGTCTTCGCCCGGGCAAAGTCCATCTAGGTCGTCCGTTTGTCGTCCGTCGATCTGGAAAAGCGCCGCTTGGCACGACTGCGCGCCTTCGCGATCGATCAGGCCATGTCGCGATTTCATGAGGAGTACGTCGGGTTCGCGCCCGAGGCGATTGTGGCGTCGATCTGCGCCTACGAAGAAGAGGGGAACATCGGCGACGTACTCGCGAAGATGCCCGCCACCCTCGATGGCGCGCCCTACACCACGCTCGTGGTGGTCGATGGCGGTGAGGACGCCACCGCGGAGGTCGCTCGAACTTACCCGGGCGTTAAGGTCATCGAGTTTCCCGTCAATCTTGGCCACGGCGTGGCACTGCAGGTCACCTATCGCTACTGCATTGAAAATGAGGTGAACTACGTCGTCACCCTTGACGCCGACGGCCAGAACGATCCCACCGAGATCCCCCGAATACTCGCTCCTCTTCTGAGCGATCAAGCGGACTTTGTGGTCGCGAGTCGGGTACTGGGCGAGGACAAGACCTCGGACCTCGTGCGCAAGAGCGGCGTGCGATTCTTCTCCCTGGTGATGAACCGAATGACGGGCGCGCACCTGACCGATACCTCCACCGGATACCGGGCGCTGCGCGTGACGATGCTGGCCGACGTTCTCGATCGGCTCACCCAAGAGCAGTACCAGACCGCTGAGCTGTTGATCACTTGTCTCAAGCGCGGCTGGCGCGCGAGCGAAGTGCCCACCGTGTGGTACCCGCGCGCGTCGGGAACCACCAAGAAGGGTAAGAACTGGCTCTTTGGTTTTCGTTACGCCCGGGTCGTCTTTGGCACCTGGTGGCGTGAACGTTAGCTAGTGCTGGCGCAGACGGCTTTCGTCGTAGACCTTTTGAAGCGCTTGCCTGAGTTCCTCGGTTTTCGCGGTGATCTGCGAGCGCGAAACGCGTCCCTCGCTCATGGGTGGAGTGATGGGGGCACCCACCACGACATGAATCTTTGAAAATCGGGGCAACTTTGCGCCGACGGGCATCGCGCGATTACTCCCGGAGACACCGACGGGGACAACTATGGCTCCGGTTCGCGCGGCGACGAACATCGCGCCATCGTGCAGGGGTTCAACAGTGTCACCGTTCTTGCGGGTGCCCTCGGGAAACATCACCAGCGCCTGACCTCGACGAAGTACTTCTTCCGAAAGGCGCAGCGACTCTCGGTCGGCGCTGTCTCGATTAACGGGAAAAGCACCCAGGCGCGTGAGCAGGGGTCCGAGGAGTGGCACGCGAAAGATGCCATCCTTGGCCATGAAGAAGACCTTGCGAGGCGAGATGAATAGCGTGAACGCGAAATCGACGTTCGAACGGTGGATGGGCGCGATTAACACCGGACCACTCAAGGGGATGTTCTCCGCGCCCTCGACACTCGGACGAAAGAGGAGTCGCGCCAAGCCCGATATGATCATCGCGCACACCCGGTAGGTCCAGGTCTTGTTCGGATTTAGGACAAGGTCTGTTTCTTCAGCCATTGAATGATCTCCTTGACCGCCTCGTCGACCTGACGTCCTGTCGTGTCTAGCACGAGCGCGTCGTGCGCTTGACGCAGCGGCGACGCCACTCGCGTCGAGTCGGCCACGTCCCTTCGGGCGACGGAGGCCGCTCCTTCTTCACCACGACGGCGCGCTCGCTCTTCCAACGAAGCCGTAAGAAAGACCTTGAGCGTCGCGTTGGGAAAGACCACGGTTGTGATATCACGGCCCTCCACCACCGTGCCGAGTGGTTGCGCGTCAGCGAACTCCCGCTGGCGACGCACCATCTGACGTCGAACGAGGGCGTTGGCGGCCACAATCGACACCGCTTCGTTCACGGTGTCCGTGCGGATCTCGTCTTCCACGTCTCGCCCGTTCACGCTTATTCGCGGCAAGGTCGTCAACTGGACCGAGCGAGCGAGTTCACCCATGGCCGCCCCGTCGTGTACGTCGACACCCGTGTGAAGTGCTTCCACGGTCACGGCTCGATACATCGCCCCGGTATCGAGAAACGACCAGCCCAGCGCCGCCGCCAACGCGCGCGCCACGCTCGACTTACCCGAACCCGCCGGGCCGTCGATGGCGATCACGCGCGCGCTCACTGCAGCAACGCTAAGTCGCGAAAAAAGTGCGGATAGCTGGACGACACCGTCGAGGCTCCCTCAATGGTGCAGCCATTGCCTGCACATCCGGCCACCGCACTGGCCATCACCATGCGGTGATCGAGCAGAGAGTCGAGAGCGAACTCAAGAAAGTTCTTCGCCCCCCCGACACCCTCAACAAAAAAGTCTTCGCCCTCGGACCACGCTCGACAGCCCAACTTCTTGGCCAGCGTCAACGACGCGCTGAAGCGATCCGATTCCTTCAGTCGCAGCTCGCTCATGCCGCGAAAGGCGCTCACGCCCGTCGCGGCGCACGCCGCCACCGTGAGGATCGGCACTTCGTCGACCGAAGGCACTTCCCCGGCATGGACCTCGGTCGCTTCGAGCGTGGAGCTTCGCGAGTGAAGTACCGTGAATGTTCCGCTCTCGCTCAGTTGCACGTCGGCGCCCATTCGCTGTAAGACACCCACGAAGCCCACTCGCTCGGGCGAGGCCTCCACACTCAGGACCTCGAGGGTCGCGTCGGGGTGGATCGCGCCCAGCACCGCAAAGAAGGCCGCCTGCGAAGGATCCCCAGGCACGTACCAATCGTGGCGTCGCGGTCGCGCCGGCGATAAAGTGACCCGGCGACCGTCGCCGACGCTCTCGATCTCGAGCCCGACGCCCGAGGCGCGCAACATCTCTTCGGTGGTGCTACGTGTGCGAATGCTCTCTTCGACGGTCGTCACGCCACTCGCCGAGAGGCCCGCAAGAAGCACCGCGGACTTAATCTGCGCGCTGGCCACGGGCACGTGATATTCGATGCCACGAAGCGTGCCTGAACCTTCCACGAGCAGCGGCGCCGTGAGTTGATCACCATGACCGTTTACGCGGGCGCCCATCAACCTGAGTGGCACCGCGACGCGGTTCATCGGTCGTGTGGAGAGCGACGCGTCGCCGATTAATTGACTCACGCCCGCAAGGGCGCTGACCACGCCACAGAGCAGACGCATCGACGTGCCGGAATTACCACAGTCCAGCGGCGCGTCACTCGTGTGAAGTCCCTCGTCAGGCCCGGTAATGAGAACCTGAGCCTCGTCGACTTCGCGCGTCGCGCCCAGCTGTTCGACGATGACGCTCGTGGCGCGCACGTCATCTCCCGGCGACAATCCGGTAATCGTGCTCTGGCCCGCGGCCAGCGCGCTGAGTATTAACGCTCGGTGCGACGTGCTCTTGTCACCGGGTACGCGAAGTGAGCCGCGCAACTGACGCGCGGGGCGAACAATCTCGACGTCACTCACTCGTGACCCACTTGAAAGCCGCGAGCAACGAGGGCTTGACTGAACTGGTCGGTCTGGCGAGCGTCGATAGCCAACAACAATGTGCCGCCCTGGCCTTCGATTCCGTGGGCGATTTCAATGTCGTAGATGTTCACCAACATCTCCGAAGCAGTCGTGGTCACCGCGGCCAGGACACCGGGCTGGTCGCTCACCGCGACGCGCAGGTAGGCCAGGTTCTCGGAGTGGAGCGCCCGGCCCGGCAGTTGACGCCGCGCGGACGCCGCACTCAATAGATCACGCGTCACCGCGTCATGATCATCGTTGACCAGAGCCACGCGAAGCGCCGCGAGGCGATCTTCCAACGCCTGGAGCGACAGGCTGATCGCCCAGCGATTCTCAAAAAGCACGTCGGGCCAGATTCCGGGGTCACCCGCCGCGACGCGCGTCATGTCGCGAAAGCCACCGGCCGCGAGTTGAAGGAGTACCGCGTCTTGTTCGGCGACACGGCTCGCCTCGTTCATCAGCGCTCCTGCGAGCAGGTGCGGCACATGACTAGCGATCGCCACGAGGCGATCGTGATCCTCGGCGTTGACCGCCACCACGTTCGCCCCGAGCTCGCGCAGCACGCCGTGCAACAAGCCGTACGTCTCGGGCGTTGTGGTGTTCGTTGGCGTGAGCACCCACGTGCAACCTTGAAACAGATCCGCCCGCGCGCCGACGGCGCCGCGTAGCTCTGACCCGGCCATCGGGTGACCCGCGAGAAAACGGGGGTCGGACACGTCCTTAACAATGGCGCCCTTCACGCCCGCGACGTCGGTGACGACCAGCGCTTCATTCGAGAACTCACGAAGGATCGCGTTCGCCGTCGGCGCGACGGCGCCAGCGGGCGTCGCCACGACCACCAAGCGATGTTCGACACTTAGCGCCGTACTTGAAATGACGCCCGTGGCGAGCGCGGCGTCTTCGATGGCGCGATCGAGGTCGCTACCCGTCACGGTCCAGCCAGCCTCTCGCAGCGCCAGCGCCACGGATGAACCGATCAGGCCGAGGCCGACGACGTGGGCTCGGCGACTAATCGGGGAGGTCATCGCGCAACGACGGGGCGTTTCGAAGATAGACGTGGCGGAGCTCGCCGCGTGCGCGCGTGGTGTAGGCGTGCATCAGCACCCTCACCGTGAGGGGCATGGCACCGGGCACGTTGATCTCGCTAGCGCACAAGAGCGGCACGTCACCAAAGCCGATTCCCCTCGCCGCCGTCGCGGGAAACAACGCGTTGAGATCGGGGGTCGTGGTGAAGATCACGCTGACGACCTCGTCGTGGCCAATCCCGTTCTCTTCGAGCATGGCCAACAGCAGTTCTTGGGTCACTTCGGTGATCTCGCGTGCCGTGTTCTCGTCGCACGTCGAGGCACCGCGCAGTCCTCGAACCGTGGCAGTACTCATGAAGGCATCGTAGAGGCCAGTTCCTCGGTCATCCCCACGGCCTCCATCAATCGGCGTACTTCACTCTGAGAGAGCTGGCGAGACGCACCAGGCGACAGCGTCGCGTCGTGCAATGGACCGACGCGAGTTCGCACCAGTCGCGTCACTTCGTGACCGACCACGGCGCACATTCGACGAACCTGGCGGTTGCGACCCTCGTGGATCACGATGCGAATGAGCCCTTCACTCACCCGAGAGACCTGGGCCGGCGCGGTCACCCCGTCGTCGAGTTCGACACCCTCGCGCAGTCGCCGTAATGCTCCCGGTGAGGGATCGCCCTCCACGCGCGCGAGGTACTCCTTGGCGATCCCGGAACTGGGATGGGTTAGGAGATGGGCTAATCGGCCATCGTTGGTCAAAATTAAGAGGCCCTCGGTATTCATATCGAGTCGTCCGACGGGAAAAATCCGCACCGCGGATTCCACGAGGTCGAGCACGGTGGTTCGACCCTGGGGATCGGAGGCGGTCGTGACCACGCCGTCGGGCTTATTGAGCAGAAAGTAAACCTTGCTCTGAGACGTCGGCGCCAGGTTCCCGTCGACGCAAATCAGTTGTACGTCAGGATCCACTCGATTACCGAGCTCGGCCACGACACCATCAATGGTGACGCGACCTTCGACGATCAAGACCTCACACGCTCGACGAGAACCAAAACCCGCGCGCGCGAGTGTCTTTTGGAGGCGCTCGCCCTCTTCCAACTAGTTCACCTCCGTTACGTCGAAGCGGTCGGCCATCTCGTCGGCGAGTGCGTGGGCGGTCTCGACCGGCGGCATGAACTCCTCGATCGGCGGCAGTTCGCTCACTGCGGCGAGACCCATCCGATCCAAGAAGAGTTCAGTCGTGCCGTAGAGAATTGGTTGGCCCGGTCCCGGGGCTCGACCGAGCTCTTCGATGTACCCACGTTGTTCTAACAATCGAACGACGCCGTCGACGTTGACTCCACGAAGAGCCGTGATCTGTGCGCGAGATACCGGCTGGCGATAGGCGATGATCGCGAGGGATTCGAGTGCAGCCGAACTGAGTCGGTGCGACACGTCACGGTTCGCGAACTTGGTCACCCACGCCGCGACGTCCGGCGAGGACTGCATGACCCAACCACTGGCCAACTCCACGACTTGAAAGCCTCGACGTTGGGCCAAGAACTCCTGACGCAGGTCGCGGAGCGACGCGATCACCACGTCGGCGTCGTTCTCCACGACGTCGGCGAGCTCTTCGACCGAGATGGGCTCTAACGCCACGGTCAGCATGGCTTCGAGCTTCTGTTCGAGCGAGAGCTCATCCCTCATAACTGTCCACCCCTCCGATGTCGAGTCCCAAGGGCGAGTCGATCCATTGGATCTGCACGTCACCAAACGTGTTGCCCTGTCCCAATTCCACGTGACCTAGTTTGCACAACTCCAAGAGCGCCAGAAAGTGCACGATGATCTCGATTCGCGTTGCCAGCCCTTCGGTCAGTTGGCGAAAAGACAGCCGACCCATTGCCGGCAGACTTTGCGCTAGCGCGGCGACCGTCTCAGCCACCGTGACGGCGTCCACCGTGAGGTGGTGGAGACGAACGACCACTCGGGGCTTCTCCTCGATGCCGCGCAGGTACGCGAGGGCGAGTTGCGCGGCGGTCACGCCCGCCAAGAGATCGGGCGGTTGAACCTTAAAACCGTCGTTCACCCCGCTCAGGCGAGGATGCGCGCGGCTGGCTCGTTCGAAGAGCGATATGAAGGCGTCGGCCAGGGCGGCGTAGGTACGCAACTCCAAAAGTCTCGCCAGCAAGACGTCGCGCTCTTCCCAACCGACGAACTCCTCGTCGAGTTCCCCCGCGTCACGTCCGGGCAAGAGTTGCTGGCTCTTCATCTCTAACAGCACGGCGCCAATCAAGAGGAACTCCGAAAGGTCACCCATCTCAAGGGCCGTCGACCCGTCGCGCATCACGGCGACAAACGCGTCAACCAGCGGCGCGAGGGGCACGTCGAGGATGTCGAGTTCGTGACTGGAAATCAGCTGGAGTAGGAGTTCTACTGGGCCGCTGAAGGACGGCGTCGTCACGACGAAGGTCACCGGCCGATCTTACTTCGAGAGATCACGAGAGCCTCTCATCTACGATTGAACAGTGAGAGTCTTTTCGGGAATCCAGCCCTCGGGTCCATTGCACCTCGGGAACTACTTAGGCGCCGTTCGCCCGTGGGTCGACGCACAAAGTTCTGACGCCTTTTACTGCGTGGTCGATATGCACGCGTTGACGTTGGAGATCTCGCCCGACGCGCTGAGGGCCCAGACGACCGATCTGTTAGCAACCCTGATGGCGTCGGGCCTCGACCCGGAGATCTGCACGATCTTCATCCAGAGCCAGGTGCCCTATCACGCCCAGTTGAACTGGCTCTTGGAGTGCGTGGCAACTTACGGCGAGGTGTCGCGAATGGTCGCTTTTAAGGAGAAAGCCCAACGCCAAGAGGGATTCCGCGTCGGGCTCATGACGTATCCAGTTTTGATGTCGGCCGACATCTTGCTCTACGAGACCGAAGAGGTACCCGTGGGCGACGATCAACGCCAACACCTGGAACTCACTCGCGACGTCGCCGAGAAGTTCAACCACCGCTTCGGCGAGACGTTTCGCGTGCCGGTCGGTACGCAACCCAAGGTGGCCGCGCGCGTGATGGACCTTCAAGAGCCCTCGCGCAAAATGTCTAAGTCAATCTCCAGTCCTCTGGGCAAGCTCAACATGTTCGACAGTCCTCGCGAGATCGAAAAGAAGATCGCCAAGGCCGTCACCGACACCGACGGCGAGGTTCGCTTCGATTGGCAAAAGAAGCCCGGCGTGTCGAACCTACTCGAGATCTACTCGAGCCTGAGCGGCGAGACGCCCGAGCACGTGGCCAGTCGCTACACGCGCTACGGCGAGTTGAAGAGCGACCTGGCCGAGCTCGTCATCGAAGCCCTCGCGCCATTAAAGCGGCGCCACGACGAGCTCTTAGAGTCGCCCGGCGAGCTCCACCGCGTGGCCGCGCGCGGCGCCGAGAAGGCCGCCGCGGTGGCGGGCGTGGTGTACCGACGCGCGGCCAACGCCATGGGGCTCACCTGAGCAGACTTAGCCACCAATTCTCTAGGTTGGGCAGTAGATTCGTGCCGACGTGCAAGAACTGAAAGTCAAGGAAGAGAAAAATAAAAAAGAACGGCAACGCTCGAGCTCGAAAGTGATAATAACGCGGGATGTGACGGTTGGGAATGAAACGCTCGATGATTGCTGAACCATCCAACGGTGGAATCGGCAAAAGATTAAAAGCGGCGAGCACGAGGTTGCAAAGCCCGAAGGCAATGAAAAAGAGTTCAACGTTGTAGCTCAAGGACGAGTGGATGGCGAATTCGGTCGCCCCAAAGCCGATCGCAGAAAGCACTATGTTCACTGCTGGTCCGGCCAGCGCCACCCAGAGCATCTGCTTGCGCTGATTGCGAAGCCGTGCCGGATTAACCGGCACCGGCTTGGCGTATCCAAAGGCGGGAAAGTGCAGAAGAACCAGTATGAGCGGCATAAGAATTGACCCAAACGGGTCCAGGTGCCGGACTGGATTCAAGGAGAGTCGATGTTGCTCCCTTGCGGTATGGTCGCCAAAAAAGTCAGCAACCCAGCCGTGGCTCACCTCGTGCAGCACAATCGAAGGTAAGAGACTAATGAAGTAGAACCAGTAAAACGTCGTCATTGTCAACTACCTCTTAGTCGTGGGCTCGAGGATGAGCGTGGTGATACTCGCGTTGCAAGGTCGTGACCGACACCGCGGTGTAAAGCTGCGTGGTGGCGATGGAGGCGTGCCCCAAGAGTTCTTGTACCACTCTAATATCGGCCCCGTGGGCGAGCATGTGCGTCGCGCAACTGTGACGAAAGACGTGCGCGCTGATTCGGCTTCGCTCGATGCCCACGGCCAGCGCTCGTTTGTGAATGATGAGGTCGATCCCCTGGCGCGACAACGCCCCGCCGCGCGCGTTCAAAAATACTCTCGTGCTCTTCTTCGACCCCAGGAGCGTGGCGCGCCCCGGGGGTTCCAAGTACGCTCGCAGGGCCCGATTGAGAGTGGCGCCGATGGGCACCAGGCGCTGTTTTGCGCCCTTACCGGTCACGAGTATGAGTTCCTCGTCGAAGTCGAGATCGGAGAGTTCCACGCCGACGACTTCGCTGACGCGCGCGCCGGTGCCGTATAAGAGTTCGAGGAGGGCACGATCGCGCCGATCAATGCCCGAGGCGACGGGGATTGAATCCAACAGCTTGATGACCTCCTTCTCGGGGAGTGGCTTGGGTAAGCTCCTGCCCCGCCGTCCGCCCTTTAGACGTGCGCTGGGGTCCTGAACCAGGTATCCCTCGTCCACGAGGTACGCCAACCATCCCCGGACCGACGCGACCGCGCGTGCCACCGTGCTGGGCGCGCGCTGGGCCCCTCGGGCTTCGTTGAAGTAGCGCTCCAAATCCTCCTCCGAGAGCAGCGCGAGTTCGATGCCGTTTTCGTCCATCCAGTGCCTGAGTGATTGGAGGTCACGATTGTAGGCTTCGACGGTCGCACGGCTGCGACCCTTTTCGATGGTCAGCCACTGTAGATACTCCCCCAGGAGTTGTTCAGGATTCGTCAAGGAAGGTCCCAAAGACCCGGTGCAGCGCGACAGCGGTGGTTGAGTCGATTGCGCTCGCGTCTCGCAGGGTATCTCGCAGTGACGCCGGCGAGAGCCAGTGAACCGTCGAGCCTCGTTCTTCCGGCCCCGCCGGCGCGCGCGCCCTCAACGTCAGGTCCCGGGCTTCGTAGATTGTCATCACCTGATTGGTCCAACCCGGAGAGTTCATGAAGCGACCGAGCAGTCTCCACTCGGCGGCTTCGTAGCCGATCTCTTCAAGGAGTTCGCGCTTGGCCGTCTCGAGCGCCGACTCCCCCGGCCGGTCTTGAGTACCCGCGGGTATTTCAAGGAGTAGCTCGTCAAAGGCGGCACGGTACTGGCGGATGAAACCCACCTCGCCGCGTTCGTTAATCGCCAAAACCGCGACGGCGCCGGGATGGAGCGCGACATCACGCGTGAAGGTCGCGTCTTCGTGGCGAACAGTTCTTCGTTCGACCGCAAAGACGTGCGAACGAAACAGGACTTCAGCTCCTTCGACATGGAAGGAGTCGCTCACAAGGTGGCGTCGACCGTTGAGGGATCAATGATGTGAGGTTCGCGACCCTCCGCGCGTAACGCCGCTGCCTTGATGAGACCCACGAAAAGCGGATGGGGCCGGTCTGGACGAGACTTGAACTCTGGGTGCGCTTGGGTGCCCACGAAGAACGCGTGACCGGGCAGCTCTACGAACTCCACGAGTCGCCCGTCGGGCGAATTGCCCGAACAGCGAAGTCCCGCCCCCTCGAACTGGTCGCGGTAGCGGGCGTTGAACTCATAACGGTGGCGGTGGCGTTCCGAGACCACCGTCGTACCGTAGAGCTCCGCCACTTGAGATCCCTCGTCCAACATCGCGGGCCACGCCCCTAAGCGCATCGTGCCCCCAAGATCAGTCACGTCCAGTTGCTCCGTCAGCAGCGAGATCACCGGCGCCGACGAGCTGTGCGTGAATTCGGTGGACTGCGCGTCGCTCAGTCCGAGCACGTGACGGGCGAACTCAATCACCTGAATCTGCATGCCGAGGCAGATACCCAGATAGGGAATGTCGTGCTCACGCGCGATCCGGGCCGTGGCGATCATGCCTTCAATGCCCCGTTCCCCGAAGCCACCAGGCACAATGATGCCGTCGAACTGTCCCAGGCGCTCGGCGTCGATCTCCGACGGCACCCGTTCGGCCTCGAGCCACTCGATAGTCGTCTTGGCCCCAATGCCAAAGCCGGCGTGACGCACGGCCTCGCCCACGCTCAAGTACGCGTCGGGCATGGTGACGTACTTGCCGACGATGCCAATTCGAAGTGTGCTCGTGGTGTTGTGCACGCGCCGCACCACGTTCTCCCAGGGCGCGAGATCGATCGGGTGTTCATCGAGATCGATCTTCAACGTGTCACAGACAATCGTGTCGAGACCCTCGTGGTGCAGCGTGACGGGAATATCGTAGATGCTCTCTTCGTCTACTGCGGAAATTACCGCCTTCATCGGTACGTCACAGAGCAGTGAAATCTTTCGCTTCAAGCTGTCCGAGATCGGCTGATCGCTACGACAAACAATGATGTCGGGCTGGATACCGCGCGAACGCAGTTCGGTCACCGAGTGCTGCGTCGGTTTGGTCTTCTGCTCACCCGACGGCGCCAGGTAGGGCACCAGGGTCAGGTGGACGTAACAGACGTTGTCCCGACCCGCGTCGCGACGAAACTGACGAATTGACTCGATGAAGGGCACAATCTCGATGTCGCCGACCGTGCCGCCGATCTCGACAATGACGACGTCGGCGCCCAAGGTACCTTGTCGGCGAATTCTCTCTTTGATCTCGTCGGTAACGTGAGGGATGACCTGCACCGTCTTACCCAAATAGTCGCCGCGTCGCTCCTTAGCGATGACGTTCGAATAGATCGAACCCGTTGTCGTATTGGATATCTTGGAGAGCGATTCATCAATGAATCGTTCGTAGTGGCCAAGATCCAGATCGGTCTCGCCACCGTCGTCGGTAACGAACACCTCGCCGTGTTCGCCGGGATTCATCGTGCCCGGATCGACGTTGAGGTACGGATCGAGCTTGCACATCGTGACTTTGAGGCCGCGAGACTTTAGAAGTCGGCCCAGCGAGGAGGCGGTGAGACCCTTACCGAGCGAACTCGACACTCCACCCGTTACAAAAACGTACTTTGTCATCGCAAGACTGCGCTTCTCACGGAACAATATCTTAGCGAGAAAACTCTGCTCCAGCACGAAGTTCGGGTGAGTTTTCAAGCATTTGTTGCGCGAGGGCTCGCGACTCGACGGTCATCTCGTCGCCGGCGAGCATTCGAGCGACTTCATTGACTCGGTCGGATCCGGTCAGCGCCCGTACTACGGTCCTCGTCACGCCGCCTTCGATGTGTTTCTCGATTACGAAGTGGTGGTCCGCTCTCGCCGCGACCGACGCCAGGTGAGTGACCGCGAGGACCTGTTGGCGCCGGCCCACCTCACTGAGACACTCGCCGATCTGTTGTGCCACCTGACCGCCCAGACCGGCGTCGACTTCGTCGAAAATGGCCACCACGTCTTCGTTGGCCGTTTCGAGCGAAATCGCCAGCAACACCCGGCTGAGCTCGCCGCCGCTGGCGAGAGCGGCCAATGGCCCTTCGGGCCGTCCGGGGTTGGGCGTAAAGAGGATCTCGGCGTCGGAGCCATCGGTGCCGCCGACCACGAAGCGCAGCGACGCGCTCGTAAGCGCAACTCGGGCCAACTGAGCGCGAACGGCGTTCGTCAGACTCGTCGCCGCGCTCTCTCGTGCTTGGCGAACGCGTTGCGACAGCTCAACTTCACGCTCCTCGAGCAGGTGAATCTCCTCGTCGAGACCGCTCAGTCGCTCCGCCTCGCCCGTTAGCCGCTCAAGTTGAGCTTGCAACCCGTCCCTCGAGTCCAGTGCCGCCTCGATCGTGCCACCGTATTTGCGGGCAATTTTTTGGAGGGTGCCGGCCCTCTCTTCGAGCTCGTCCATCCGGGTCGCCTCAAAGGCCTCAGGGTTAGCGAGGGTCGAAAGGTCATGAATCGTCTCACGGGCCTGAATGAGAACGCTGCTCAGACTCGCTCGGACCGAGTCGTACGCCTCGCCACCGGGTAATCGGCCCAACGCCCTGGCAAATTGGGCCAGCACCGCGTCGTCACTCTCGGAATCAAAGAGATCAAGTACGGTCGCGAGAGCGGCCTGACCGTCGCGCAACGTCGTCAGTCGGGTCAGTTCGTCGAGCGTCTCGATTAGTTCGTTCGCCGACGTGATGGCGGCGCCGTCGAGCTCCTTTAGTTGAAAGCGTATGAACTCAAGCTCTCGCTGTCGCGATGTGGGGTCGCCACCAAAGTCTCCACGAAGCTGACCCGCCTCGCGGAGTTGCCGGCGAACAGCGTCGAGCTCACTCGTATCGACGGCGCCGATCCGGTCGATAATGCGCACGATCTCACCTCGACTACGAAGGTTAAGCGAGTCGTGCTGGCCGTGGATGACGACCAACTCTTCGGCGAGCGCCCGCAGGACCTCTACGCTCGACGGTGCACCATTGAGCGAACTTCGAAGGCGACCCGAACTCGTGGCCTCTCTCGAGACGACGATCTCTTCATTCTCGTCTCGCACGAAGAGTGCGGCCGTTTGAGTATCCGGGGAGAGTGCGTAACGCGAGGATGAGATGTCGCCACCCAAGCTGAGACCAAGTGCGCCGAGTAAGAGAGTCTTTCCCGCACCGGTCTCCCCCGTAATCACATTGAAACCGGCCCCAAACTCAAGACGCGCGTCGTCAATCACTCCGAGTCCGTGGGCAAAGAGCTCAACCAGCTGGACCTTAGGCATGACCTTCTCGAAGGCCTCGACGAAGGCGGGTCGCGAGATCAAAACTACGCGTGGCGACGACGTGCACCGGCGTGGGATTCTGACGAACTTCGACGTACTGGTCCGGTTGCAGCGGGCCGATGGATCGGCCGTCCGCCACCAACACCGCGGGCTTGTCAAGCACGACGAGTCGAATGACCTTGTTATCGGGGACCACGATCGAGCGATCGATAGTAAAGTGCGGCGCGATTGGGGTAAGGATCATCAGCGAAAGCGAGGCGTCCACCACCGGGCCACCGGCGGAGAAGTTATACCCCGTACTCCCGGTTGGTGTGGCCACCATGACGCCGTCGGCGGTATAGGTCAGGTATTCCTCTTTGTCAACGTAGGTTTTCACTTTGACCATATGGCCCGCACTAGCGCGCTCCACCACCACCTCGTTGAGCGCGAACTCAGGGACTTTCGAGCCCGAGAATGAGATCTCCAGGGCGAGCCGTTCCGAGACGAAGTTATTCTCTAGAGCTCCCCTGACATTCTCGGCAATCTCCGTTGACGGTACGTTCAAGAGGAAGCCGAGCTGACCGAGATTGACTGCCACGACCCGTGCTCCGACTTCGTGGGCAAGTCGAGCGGCTCTCAAGAACGTGCCGTCGCCGCCCAAACTGACGACCAGCGTCGACACGTCCAACGTGGGTACCTCTGAAGAGTCCAGCAAGTGAAGGGTGGAGGAGATTCCCTCACTGGCCAGCCGTTCGCCCACGTCGTGCGCAAGTGTGACCGCGTCGTCGCGGTTGCTAAAAGCTGTAAAGAGCAGGTCGGACATGGAACACCTCGGCTTAATCGTAGTAACAAAGGTCGTGCACTCCGACCACCGAGTGGCGTCAGTGTTTCACCACAAGTCAGTGAGTGAGAACGTCGTGAGACTTGACGCGTGAGCGTGACTAAGCACTGGTTGGGGAAGTGATGCAGTTCCCCGTGCGATCAGCTGCCGGGCGGGCGGTACTGCACGCTCTTGTTCGCGGCCGCGTCCACCTGCGCGGGCGTCAAGAGTGACACGGTACGTGTCGTGGCGCCCCCACCGGCACCCACTGTCAGCGCGGCCGCCACTGCACTCACGTCGTCGGGCAGTTCAGCGACGACGAACGCGTCGGTGCCCCCGAAGGCAAAGTAGAAAGACTCGATCTTCCCGCCCAGGCCCTCAACTAACTCCGTGGCCGCCGCCAGGCGAGCGGAGCCACCTTTCCCTTTTACTCCCTTGATACCTTCCAACGTGTACGTGACTTCGAGTAGGTATTTGGACATGCGGCTCCTTCTTTCAGCGAGTGGGGCTGAGTCTATCTACCGGGCCGTCATTCGAGAATGGACGTTAATCTACGAGTACACGAGATGTATAGAGGAGGACAACCGTGAGTGATCAAGGTCCATCAAAACAGAGTGCTGCGGACGCGACCAATGCATGGAACGCGACGATCATTGCCGAATTCCGAGCCAACGCGGGCAAGGTAGGCGGGAACTTTGAAGGCGCTCCTGTACTACTCCTCCACACAACGGGTGCTCGAACGCGCGAAGAGAGAATCAATCCGATGATGTACTTGAGCGAAGAAGGAAGAATCTACGTCTTCGCCTCGAAGGCTGGGGCCGATACCAACCCTGACTGGTTCCACAACCTTGTCGCTCATCCTCAAGTGACGATCGAGGTGGGCAAGGAGAAGGTTAAGGCCACCGCGCATCCGGTGACGGGCGAAGAACACGATCGTATCTACGCCGTCCAAGCCGAACGGTATCCGGGCTTTGCGGAGTACCAGGCCACGACCGCCCGGAAAATTCCGGTGGTGGAACTAGTTCGCGCGTGAGGGGTGCGAGGCAGTCCGGTCCCTTCGGGTCAGGCGTAGGCATCGAGAGTGTCGCCTTGACCGTCTGCTCAAGGTGATGACTTACGGTACTGAGAAAATCACCAATATCGCCCGGCCTTTACTCGCCCTTGATCCCGTCAACTGACTCACGAAGGAGATCGGCGTGGCCATTGTGTCGCGCATACTCTTCAATCAGGTGACACAGTATCCAGCGCAGGCTTGGAGTCCGACCGTCAGGCCAAGGGCGTCGGGCCAGCCGCGCCAAACCACCGTCGGCCAGCGCTTTTGCCACCAATAATCGCGATCGTTCCACGGCGTCTTGCCAGGACGCACGCAGTTCCTCAGGGGTATCCGATGCCGCTGAGTGCCACTCCCAATCGGGATCGACGTCCCAAGTCCACCGAGTCCCATGGAGGCCGCGAGTCGCGTCCGTGCAGGCGCTTGGAACACCAGCCGTCCTCCACGAGGGCCAGATGCTTGAGCATTCCACCGAGTGTCATTGACGACGTGGCAATTATCGCGTTGAGACCAGCCGCGTCGAGTCCTTCACATTTCCATGCGAACGTGGCGCGTTGATACTCCAGGTAACCCACGAGCGTTGCGGATTCGTCGCCCGCGAGGGGAGGTTCCGTACGGCCGTGCTCATCTACGTTGTTCGTCACTGGTTCCGATCAGACCCGGTCAACCGCTAACAAAATCGCTTGCGCCAATTGCTCCGGTTTTGTGAACTGCGGCCAGTGACCAGTTGGCAAATCGATGTACTCTACGTCGTGCATGGCGGCAAGTTCAGCCACGTACTCATGGCCTTGGGCGATCCATTCGCGCAACTGATCGCTTGAGTACTCGCACGCGATGACCGTGGTGGGCACGTCATAGCGCCGCCGGTCGACGAGTACCTGGCGGTCGCGGGCGACACCAGCGGGTTGGGGCACCGCCCGCGCCCGGAACGCCTCTTTCAGTTCGTCATTGAGGTCGAGCAGATCGTCCTCGCCAAATTCAGTCCAAGGCGGGAGGGGGATCTCGTTGGCGTCGCCGGGCAATTCGCTGTTGATCGAGTCCCCATCGCCAAGTGGGCCAGAGTCGACGTACACGACGCGCGTCACCTGTCCGGGTCGAGCGTCGGCGACCGCATGCGCAATGGCGCCTCCCCCCGAGTGCCCCACGAGCACCACCGGTCCTTCGATTTCGTCCGCGACGGCGATGACCGCGTCGACGTGGTCGCGTAGCCCGATGCCACCACGAATGGCGTCTTGCGACTCAAGGCCCGGCAGCGTGAGTGCGTGCACGTCGTGATCGGCCTGTTCAAGCGTCGGGGTGACCTCATTCCATGACGAGGCGTCAAGCCAAAAACCAGGTATGAGAATTATCTGCATGCCTAATCGTTACACGATTTGGTCGACACAAGCAAGCGCTGCCCATCTCATGATCGCTCAGAATCTGAAACTAGCGTTCAGCACGAAATGTCAGGCGTAACCTCAATTCCCAAGTTTCTCGAGAAGGGGGCTTCAAGAGGCCAGAGCGAAGTTGCGTGTGGTGAATGACATCGGCAATGTCTTCGATCGACCGAAATCTCTTACATCATCACGCCCGCTCAAGTCAAAGTAAGTACCGCGAAGGCATTCAGTACCAGAGATATCAGCGCGGGGCGTCAAGCGTCAGTACGATCTGAACGGTGTCACCCAGTTCAAGTCCCTCGGCTGCCCTCACCGAGGCTTTGATTGGCACAAGGTATCCCCCGTCCTTGGGGAATAGTGAGGTTGTCCAACTCGTGCGACCAATCTCCGCGCGCACGGGAATCACGCCCCAGCCGTAGGTGACGAGAGTCGAGACCGCCTGAAGCTCCGCACTCTCTGCTCTTGGAACAGTAACGAAGTGGAAAGGTGACGGTCCTCGCCAGAACCAAATCTCGCCACTGAAGCTGAGCCGCACGACGGCAGACTAGCAATCAGCGGCAACGGGATCTAGCAAGAAAGTTCTGCATCCGAGCAGTTGAGATTAAGAGGCGACTGAAAATTAGTTACGAAGGTGCACAAACTCGATCTTCAAATCTGTCGAACACGTATTTGTAACAGATTCTTGCCTCTTTCTTAATTCGAAACGTTATTTTTATTCGTATGCCGTCGACCTCTCTCGCGCGCAGGGTCGTCAAACCCTCCTGGACGGGTCAGACCGCGCCCAGAAGACGCCGATCAAGCGCCCGACCTCGTCCTTGGATCGCCGACGCTATGGCGGGACTGGCTGGTGTTGGGCTAGGCATATCGATCGCACTCGTCATCACGACCGAGTCGTGGAGCCAGCTCGCCGCCCCGGGTGGATTGTTGATGGCGCTTGGACGCCTATGTGCCATTTCCGGTAGTTACTTGATGCTCATCATGGTCATCTTGATGTCCCGCATGCCGTGGCTGGAGCGAGTCGTAGGGCAAGACCGACTCGTGCGCTGGCATCGACGCATCGGCGGATGGCCCATTGGCTTGATCGCGTTGCACATTCTCTTTACCACGGTCGGCTACGGTCAGACGACCAGTGTTGGACCGGTCGCTCAGTTCTTGGTCTTCATTCGGCACTACCCAGACATGCTCGCCGCCACGGTTGCCTTTGGCTTGCTCGTCGTCGCGGGCGTGACGTCTTTTCGTTTTGCCCGTCGCCATATGAAGTACGAGACGTGGTGGGTTGTTCACTTCTACATCTACATCGCCTTGATGCTCGCCTTCACACATCAGATTCAAACCGGCGTTATGTTCTTGAATCACCCCCTGGCGAAACTGTTCTGGATTGCGCTATGGGCAGGTGCTACGGCCGTCGTACTCGCCAGTCGCGTCGTCGTGCCGATCGCACGGAATCTGAAACATCAGTTCAGGGTCGCGGCAGTCCAGGAGGAGGCTCCTGGGGTGTACTCATTGACAATCTCTGGCCGCAATCTCTCGACCTTGAACGTCGCCGGCGGCCAGTTCTTTCAGTGGCGTTTTCTCCAGAAGGGACTCTGGTGGCATCCCCACCCCTACTCACTTTCGGCGCTGCCCCGTCCGCCGTTCCTGCGCGTGACGATTAAGGCACTCGGGGACCAGTCCAGCGCGGTGGCACAGCTGACTCCGGGCACTCGCGTCTTCGTCGAGGGCCCCTACGGCGCGTTCACGCGCCACGTGCGCCGAAGCGAGAAAGTGGTACTAATTGGCGCAGGCGTTGGGATAACACCACTGCGCGCCTTACTCGAGGATCTGCCCCCGAACGTGCGCGTCACCGCCGTGATTCGCGCGTCAAAGGTGGGGGATCTTGTGCATCATGAAGAAATGCAGACACTCGTAAATCAGCATCAAGGTCGACTGTACGAAATCATTGGCTCACGCAAGGAAGTATACCTCGACGCTAATGCTCTGCGACGCCTGATTCCAGACGCGGCCAAGTGTGACGTCTATCTCTGTGGACCCTCGGGATTCACTGATCAGATTGCCGCTGCCCTTGCGCGCCTGAGGGTGAACCCCGATCGAATTCATATTGAGGAGTTTGCATTCTGATGAGTGAAGTAGCGCGATGAAACGAGCCCCTTTGGTCGTCCTTGGTTCCGCACTGGGTCTCGCCAGCGTCCTCCAGTTCCACACGGCCCCCGCCTCACTTTCGTTGACCGGCCTGACGACCAGTGCCGGATCCCCTGCGTCAGCTGCGACGGCGCGTCCACCTACTCCGACGACGTCAACAAGCCCATCGACGCCCTCGCTCACTCCAGGAAGAGAACAGGGTGACGGTGGCACCGCAACGACGGCGCGTCCACCTACTCCGACGACGATTCGGCCGCCGGCCTCAACAACGACCACGATTGTCTCTACAGGTTCGCGGTCGGCGACCGGTCCGCTACTTAACTATTACTTCGGTTCGCTCTCGGTCAACGCCAATGTGACCGGATCCAAGATCACGGCCGTTACGATTGGCAGTCTTAGCGACGGAGGAAACTTCCGCTCGCAGTCGATCGACGCGATGGCGATTCCAATTCTTGAGCAAGAGGCCATGGCGGCTCAAAGCAGTAACATTCAAAGCGTCTCAGGAGCCAGCTATACCAGTGCAGGTTTCATCCAATCCCTCCAGAGTGCGTTAACTAAGCTCGGACTCTAAGTGACCAACGTCGACGCTCTGGGTCCCCCACTCGAGTCGAGTGACCTCATCGTTCACCACGCCGAAGACGTGATGGGGACCATCGTCACGATCGATGTTTACGGCCCCTCCACGGTGACTCCTGAGCTGGTTACGCCCTATCTAAGCTCGGCGCTGGCGTCGCTGCATAACGACGACAGTGTCTTTAGTCTCTGGAAGACGGATAGCCCGATGAGCAAATACCGCCGAGGCGAACTCGATCTCGCAAGTGCGCCTGACGTCATTGGCGAGGTACTCGGGGCCTGCCAAGCCGCTCGCGAACTTTCTCGGGGCTGGTTCGATCCCTGGGCTCTGCCCGGTGGCACGGACCCAACGGGGTACGTCAAAGGATGGGCGGCGCAACGGGCCCTGCATCAGCTCCTGGGCGCTCCGGTGCATGGTGCGATCGTGAACGCCGCGGGCGACATCGCCTCCTTTGGCTATCCCTCCGAGAACGAGAAGTTCCAGGTCGGCATCACTAATCCCCTTTCGCCGAGTGAGATAACCGCAATCGCTGCTCTTGATGGTTGCGTCGCTACGTCTGGCAACTACGAGCGCGGGCAACACCTCTTGGATCCCTACTCGGGCGACTTCTGCACCCGTGTAGCGTCGGCCAGCGTGATGGGTCCCGACCTCGGTCTGGCCGACGCCCTCGCCACCGCTCTAGCCGTGGCGGGCACCGATCTCCTCGAGGTGATCGACGAGTTATCGGAGTTTGAGGCGTTCACGGTCTCGTTCGATCAACAGCGGCACTGGACACCCGGATTCCCACTGATCTCCCTCGCCGCTCAAGATTGAAGAACGTCCAGAGGGATATTGCGATACGAAGTGACCTCACGTCTCAAAAAAACTGACGAGTCCGGAGGGAACGAACCTCCACTGATGGATGAACGGACCGCGAAAAGCCATTCCAAGCACACATTAAGAAGTTGACAAGATTCTTCGAAGTACTCACTATTGCTGATTAACCTGAACGGACACGTCACGTCAGTGGCAAGGTACTGGAGCATTAATTGGCATCTGGCAAATTCGACTCTCAAGCGCGCGCCCAAGGGCCCCGAACGCGGCAGGGCAACTCCCGAATGATTGTGACCCATGGTCCCAACCCGTTCTCCTTCTACGCCGTTTTGTTGGTGTGCGGTCTGGGGTTGGGTCTCGTGGCGGGACTGCCTATTGTCGACGGCACCCTGAGCGAACTCCATGTCCCTGGTGGGCTCGCCATGTTTGTCGGATCCACCACCGGAATGGTCGGCACGTATCTCGCACTGCTCATGGTCGTTCTCGCGAGTCGGCTCCCCGCCCTCGAACGAATGCTGGGCCAACACGGCGTGATCCATTGGCACCGACTCTTGGCTCCATGGACGATTGGCTTGATTACGGTTCACGCCGTCTTTTTGAGTATTGCCTACGCAGAGGTTGCCAAGCGAGGCGTACTTAAGGAAGTTGGCGTAATCATAAATAAGTTCCCCAGCATGGTGTCAGCCACGGTGGCGTTGGCGATCATGGTCGGCATCGGGTTAATTTCACTACCACGGATTCGGTCACGAATTCCGAGGGAGAGTTGGTGGCTGATTCATCTACTGATGTACCTCGCGTTCTTCATTTCTTTCGCCCACGAAATAGTTCTCGGTCCTTCATTCGTTGGACACCCGCTGGCGAAGATTGGTTGGGCAGTCGCGTGGCTCTTGGCCGCCGGGGTGGTGGTCACGTACCGTATTGGATTTCCAATATATCGGTCGCTTCTGCACCGATTGAAAGTAGTGGAGGTCAGGTCCGAGGGCCCCGGCGTCGTGTCGGTAATTCTTGAAGGGCGACATCTCGATCGATTGGCCATCTCTGGCGGTCAATTCTTTGAATGGCGTTTCATGACATCCAAGATGTGGTGGCAGGCACATCCCTTTTCCGTGTCCGCCTTGCCTAAGCCCCCCTACATTCGATTGACGGTCAAAGGCGTTGGTAATTTTTCAAGGGCTATAGCGCAAGTCAAAGTGGGAACCCCCGTAGCGGTTGAGGGTCCTTACGGTGCATTCACGGCCTTTGCCATGCGACGCGGCCGAGTACTTCTGATTGCCGGCGGTGTGGGCGTGACCGCCGCCAGATCCCTGCTGGAGGATCTGCCCCTGAAGTCGCGACCCGTAGTAGTGCTTCGCGCGTCGCGTGACGAGGACTTGATTTTGGCCGATGAAGTTGACGAGCTCGTGCGAATGCGCAAGGGTGTGGTCCATCGACTCGTTGGAAGTAGAGAAACGGTCCGGTTAGAATCAATTACGAAATTAGTACCGGACATGGCCAAACGTGACGTTTATATAAGTGGTCCCGAAGACTTTGTTCGAGACGCCTCGTCAATGGCTCGCCGGGCAGGTGTGGAAGCTAAAGCGCTTCACCAAGAGGCCTACAGCATCTGAGATGAGGACTATATGAAAGGATCTCTCACGCTCTTAGGAGCTACGGTCGCCGGATTCTTTGGCGTCTTAACGCTGCACGTTCCTTCGAGCCAAAGTTCACCCGTTTCGAAGGTGACTGCTCCAACTCAGAGCACCACCACCAGTTCAACGCCGCAGCAACCTCCTTCTGGCTCAACGACTACGACAACCACTACCGTGCCCGTACCTTCGACGAACGTTAATGGCAGCGCAACTGGACAAGTCGAAAACTACTCGTACGGGCAGTTAGCGGTGAAGGTGACAATTACTAACAATCGCATCGTGGGGCTCACCATTGAATCGCTCCAAACGCTCGAGTCCTACTCCCAGCAACTCGAACAATACGTGGTGCCGATCTTGAAGAATGAGGTCTTGCAAGCACAAAGCACGAAAATTAATGCCGTGTCGGGCGCCACTTACACCAGCGAAGCCTACGCCTACTCAATTCAAGGTGCCCTCGACCAACTTCACTTTAAGTAATCAGAGTCTTTCAGAGCTGATGGTTACGCGGAAACCTCAAGACGGTCATCGTGCGCTACCTCAGTTAACAGATCATTCGAGCACCTGATCATTGATGATTGGATATTTATCGACTCACTGATAACCCTTGACACGCTCGCTGGGAGTGGACGTCTCTCATGCGTTCGGCAAATGGCAAAAGTACGAGCTCGTACTCATCGGCGTGTTGACTTGTGACGTAGCAACCACATTGAAGCGTGGGTGGTCAGTAGGCTAGTGAAAATATGGGACCCAACAGCTTCGGCGTGAAGGTCAGAGTGAAGTTCGACGATTTTCGAACTTCAGATTTCAACGTTGATCGGTATACGCCATCGGAGCTTTCGAGGAGATCGTGGCGATATCAGAATTCAATCACTATCTCACTCGCCAACTTGCTTTCAAGGTGGCGCAAGTCCACGAAGGCGCGGCACGCCTTCGCGCTCGCTGAATTGGCTACGTAGGGCTCGCGTGTGACCCGTAACGTCAGTGAACGATTCACCGAGGAAGCGCACACCCGCACCCTGTGGGTAAGGGGTCGATCGGCGTGAGTGAGACCCTAGGGGCCCTTCCTAGACGACGAGATTGGACGGTCCGATTCATAGCGGTTTTCGTAATGGTGTTGGGATCGGTACTGAGCTCGAATGCGTTGGCGTCGGCCTCGAACTCCCTCTCTCCGAAGTGGCAGACGATCTGGACTTCTCCTACGGACATCGCAGAGGGATTCACCTATAACTCCACTACACGCGACATTGCCACGGTGCCGGTGGCGGGGCATTCGATCGTCCTCTCGTTTTCCAACGACTGGAGCCCAACGGCGACCACCTTCGTCGCCGTTACCGTTGGCGTGCAGCAAAGTGGAATTGACATGGTGCCGGGAACAATTATCCCCGTCACGTTCAATCACGGAAGTCGCTCCGTGACAATCGCACCTCATTCTCGCGTTAGCAGCGACCCGGTGCCGATGGCTGTTCGAGCCGGAGAGTCGATCGCCGTCAGTCTGGCGACGGCGGGCTCGGCGATGGTGAGCGTGCACTTCTGCTGCGACGATCGCATTGACTCATACGCCACCGGCGACGGTGCTGGAAATCTCACCAACAGCCCCACGGGAGCTGGCTTCAATCCGCTCCTCGCCAGCGCCACCATGCGTTGGCTGACCTCCGTGGTCGTCGCGGGATCGCCCGCGCAAGGCACAGTGGTGGCCTTTGGCGATTCCATCACCGACGGCTTTGGATATACGAATCACGCCTTCAGTTGGGTGAACGCCCTGCAGACGCGAATCTCGAAGTTACCGCCTCGTCAACAGTTGTCGGTGGTCAATGAGGGCATTGCGGGAAATACGTTGACGATATTTCCTCCTCGGACCTCGTATGACGACACTTCTGGCGGCGTGGCTGGTGTAACGCGCCTACTACCCGACGCTCTCGATCTACCCGGGGTTCGAGATGTTGTGCTGTTCCTCGGGACCAACGACATCTGGTTCGGCGCGGGAGGCGAGGCCGGTCATCCCATTCCCCCCTACGGCACCGCCGCTGCCATCGAAACCGGCATGCGCCAAGTGATCGCCGAAACGCACGCACACGGCGTCAAGATCTTTGGCGTCACCTTGCTGCCCCGCAGCTCATCCAGTGGCGTCGATGGTGAAAAACCGGAAGCATGGCTCCCGGTTGAACAGGCCGTCTTGAATGCCGTCAATGCGTGGATGCTCTCGCCAATCTCGGGTTTCGACGGCGTCGTCAATCTGGCGGCGGTGATGGGAGATGTGTACAACGGAGCCTGTCAGCCATCCCTCCCTTTCCCGGGCTACTTCAATCTCGACAATCTCCATCCCAACAGTGCCGGTCAAACTGTCATGGCCGACGCCATCTCCACCGTTCTGTTTGGCATTCCTCAAGCACCCCAGGTTCCTCAACTGGTGAGCGTCACCCCCACCCCCGGCTGTGCTGGAGCACTTCTAGCGACGCAGACACTCGCTCTGGGCCGTCAGCCCTCGGTCACGACGACTACGTCGTCGACCACGACGACCACGTCGCACGTAACGCGAACCACGCATCCGTCGACCTCGTCGCGCGGTCACGGGACCAATTACATCTTCGATTTCGTCATCGCTCTCATCGCCTTGATCCTGCTCGCCCTTATCGTCCTGGTCCTGCTCGCCATTGGGAACACGCGTCGTCGCGCGCAGCGCCGTAGAGCCCTTCATCGGCGACTCGCGAAGGGTCCGGGAACCATTCCGCCACGACGCCGCACACCACCGCCGAGATCCGGTCCAAATCATCCACCTCGCCGATGACGAAACCCGCGAACTCTAAGGGCTCGACGCATCGTCATTTGATGGGTCAGGATCGCTCGGCCCTTGGTCGCGGACGATAAAACGGAACCGAAGAAAATCTTCGCCGCTACGACTTTGCACGGCTCCCTCAGGCCGCCAGCCCAGACTCTCGTAGAAGTACCGTGCCCCTAAATCCGGGGGTGTTACCAGCACCAGCTCCTCGACGCCAGCGAGGCGTGCCGCGCGCACCGCGGCCTCAAGCAAAGCACGGCCGACTCCCGTGCCTTGCGCTTCGGGCCGAACCAGGACGTGAGTTATCTCGCCCTCAACGGGCTCGGCGCGTTGAGTTTGTAGTTTGGATGAGCGGGCGTGAGGTGCCACGAAGAGCCGCGTAAGGCCCCGTACGTAGCGCCGACCTCTGGTGACGACCAGGTCCTTGGCCAGACGGGGGTGCACCGAGGCGTACGACACGACCCTGACCCCTAAACCGAGCCCGCGGCGACGGACCATCGCTCGAACGTGGGTCGCTGGATCGCTCGCCCCGAGTACGACGCCGAGTAAGTGACCGTCGTCGTCTAGCGCCGCGAGCGAGATTGATCCGGGCGCCTCGATCCAAGCCCGGTAGTAGGCGCGCATGAAACCTGGCCCTAAACGAGAGAGAAACTCCATATCGAGCACGCCACGATGAATGAGTGAGGCTTCGCGTAAGTCCGCGTCGACAAGCGCACGGACGTTCACCTTGTCAGTCATTGCAAACGAGTCAAGTTAATGACACCGCCAAGAAAAGTCATGGCCACGAAGATAACCGATTGTATCGTCTTGCGTCCGTCGATCGAAGGAGGACGATTGGGCCAGTTGCGCGATCTCTGCTGCTACGCTTCTGCCGATGTCGTCATCGAGGCACCGCCGCCGAGCAACCGTTCGGCGGCGTCGGCGAATGATGGCGACAGTCCTGGTCTTGTTGGCGATTGCGTCGGTGGTGATCCTGAAGTATCACTATTCGACCCAACGCCCACCTTCGACATCGTCGACCACCTCGACAACAACAACCAGCACGACAACCCCCGCGAACTTTGCGTCGGCGGTGGGCACAACGACGCTGACCTTCACGGAGCCAGCTTCCAACGGCCTCGCGGCGCGCTCACTCGAAATGACGGTGCGTTATCCTGCAGTCGGCACTCCCGGAGGTACGGACGTCGCCAACGCGACTCCCCTGCGTCAAAAGGGGCCCTTCCCCCTTATCGTCTTTTCGCAGGGCTTTGACATTCAGCCAGAGAGATACGCACTACTGCTCAACGCATGGGCTGAGGCCGGGTACGTGGTTGTCGATCCGGCCTATCCCTTTACCTCACCGAACTCACCCGGAGGTTTGGTTCGCACCGATATCATCCATCATCCAGCCGACCTCAGTTTCGTCATTTCGTCGCTTCTGGGCCTCAACGCCCAGGCTGGAGGCACGCTGTCAAACCTGATCGCTCCGGCGGAGGTGGGTGTGATCGGCCAATCCGACGGGGGCGACGTGAGTCTGGCCGCAATCGCCAACACCTGTTGTCGCGACGCACGCATCAAGGCCGCCGTCATACTCTCAGGAGCCGAACTCACCTGGTTCAAGGGGACGTACTTCACCACGCCGGCCGTACCGATGCTCGTCGTGCAAGGGACCAACGACCTGATCGAGAATCCGGTGGCGTGCAGCGTTCAACTCTATAATGAGGCGCCTCAGCCCAAGTACTACCTCTCGATGATCGGCCAGACGCACCTCAGCGCGTACCTAGCACCCGGTGCGCCACTACAAGTCGTAGTCCGCGTGACACTCGACTTCCTCGAGCGCTACTTGCGACACGATCAGGCCGTAGGTAACGCCATGACCGCAGCGGGCACGGTGCCCGGATTGGCCACGATCACGAGCCAGAGCACGCTCGCACCGAACACCGGATCGTGCCCCCAGGCTCCGGTGGGCTGACGTCAACGCGTCACTCGCTGGGCTTAATTCCTTTTACAACGTTGGCCTCGGCCACCACGTTGACACTCTCCAAGTTCACGAATCCCGCCGCTGTAAAGAGACGACCCCATGCCTCAGGCGTTATCGGACGTTCATGAACGCGAAAGAGATACCGCCCCGCGTTCTTGAGAATTCTCCAGTATCCCGGTAGTCCTTTTTTCGCCATAATCTTTATCTTGCTGGCGATGACCTGACGATCCTGGGCTGTGGCGCCACGTCCGAGCATCATGTCGGCGATGATGAGTTGACCGCCGGGCCGTAACCATCCGTACGCAGCTCGCACCACCTTGGCCTTGTCCGCGTCAAGTAAATGATGCAGTGCGTAATTGGTAATCACCAGGTCCACTGACTCGTCTGGCAACGAGAGATTCTGGATCGGCACGACCATACCCGTGAGCGTGCCAATGCCCTCACTCTTAGCCTGTAACTCCATTCGCTTGATCATGGCGTCACTCACGTCCACGCCGATCACGTTGGCCCCGCTCTTCGCCAAGAGAAGCGCAAGTCGCCCCCCGCCACATCCCAGGTCGACACAGTCGATGCCGGGTCGCACGTCAGCCATTTCGATTGCCCGCGCGGCAACATTGGACATTCCGACGTCATTGTGTCGGTCCCACGTATCAGCGCGACCACCCCATTTACGTCGTTGGGTCCGAATAGACACCCGGGTACGTAAGTTTTTTCGCCAAGACTGTTGCGTAACGTCCTCGTCGGGTACCTTCTTTGGATCACCGGGCAAGTTCAAAATGACCTCATTTTCCTTTCACAACTTGATTACTCCACTCACTCAGCGTCGCATCGACTGTCCTTCGTGATGGATCACCACCTAGGTAAGGATTATCAATGAAAACGATGCCTCTTTCGGCGAGAGCGTAAACAATAATTCTAACGCCGACCACTCGCTGGCTGCTTCGTCCTAATAAAGGATTGGTAAAGGTTCCGTAATTTAATCTCCGTCAAAGTCAACCGTGACATCTCGAAAGTGGCCGGAAGTGAGTTCCCAGTAACTCAATCATGGAGCAGGGGTTGACCGGCTAGCTCCACGTGAAATTGATCCACTTTCATGGGCCATTGGGTAGCGAAGGACGTACTCGCTCCCAGCATCTGAGATGGCACGATGCGACAGGGTAGCGCCAAACTTCATTTCCGAAGACAGCCCGAAACAAGTTCGTACCTCGGGCGCCGCACGGTAGCCCTTCAAAGCCTTGCGGGCAACACTGCCTCGATTGCCTTGGCAATAGCGAGATAACCAGCGTCAGTCGGATGAATATTGGGACCGAAAGGCTTTGGTGCACACATCCACGTGAATTTGCACTCGTATTGCACGTTCGCCGTGGTGATTTCCTTCTTGGCATTGCGGACGACATGGGTATCTTCTTCGTGGAACGCCCTAGAGATATCCGCCATACGAATCTTGAATGAACCGTAGACCTGCGAAAGGGACTGATTCATCTGCCGCAAGGCCACCAAACTGTTCTTGGCGAAAACCTCCGCAGCTCCCTCCTTCGTTGACTTGGTCAAGTACGGGTTGTAGTGGCCGAGGCCAATGAAGACTACGTTCGGTCCCGCAGCCTTGTTCAGTGCCCGCATGACTTGGCCGAGTTGCTGGCGAAGCAACGAGAGTTGCGCTTTGACACAAGTCAAATCGATGTCGAGGTTTCGGAGGCAAACATCAAGGGTGTTGAAGCCAAGATCCACCGTAACGAGGGACGAGGCGCCATGGTGTGTGTGTAAGAGGGCAACAGCGTCAGAGAGTTGGGTGTCGGGAGTCACGTAGCAGGGATCGGGCCCGCGAAGCATCGTGGCGATGGATTCGCCCGGGCAACCGAGCTCCGTGAGTTTGAGCGTGACTCCTTTTGCTGCTTCAAGTGTGACGAGTCGATTCGAGTAGCCACGACTAGTCGGCTGGCCCTTCGGATCTCGCGGCGTCGGCTGCACGCCGACCGAGACCGACGCGCCGATATCGAGGTAGAGGACCGTCGTCTTGGTGGAGACGCTTGCCGAACGACTTGTCGTTTGCGGCGGGACGGTAGAGCCCTGGAAGTTTGGCCGGACGAAGACTACCGTGACGCCGATGATGACGACGATAGCGATCGCCAAAAGGCGACCCCTGCTAATCAAAGAACTCATCACCTGGCCACTCGCCTACCTCGAGCTCGCGAAGCGACACACTCCACGATTAGAAGGCTTCGCACTCCTCTTCCCAACCTAGATGCTCTTGACGTCGATTGGAATCTGACCAAGTGCCAGTGTCGCACGAAACATAAGTTTTACTTCCCATACCTAACTACCCACCATTACTTCCCGCCACTATCACAACAAGAGCGGCCCAATGAGAAAGGTGCGTGGTCGAAGACTATGACTCGTGACCTACGTGCCACTTGGCGCACGTGCCACATCGATAAACACTCATGGGTGCCCTTTCGCGCTTCATCAATGATCGAGCATGTGTCTCAGCCTCGTCACGCGTTTCGTAGGCAATCTTGGGCCGACCAACCATCGTTGTGTGCGCTGCGGGACCGCGACGCAGGGAGGTTCCGACTCCTCTTGTCCGGTCCCCGTAACGGCCTGACCAGTAGAAGACAAAGATCAGCAGCGCCACACCGGCGAGTAGCACGCCGACGGTGATCACGATTGCTCAGCCCCCAAGTGACAGATTGTGAGCGAGGAAACTGCATGGCTGGCGATCTCCGACGTGTTGAAGCGGTGCACGTCCGCACCCTTAACTCGAACGTTATAAGCGCTTCTTGATATGCGTGTCCCGGTCTCTGCTTGCCGACTTTCCAAAGTAATGAGGGCAATTTGAGTTCGAAGTCGCACTGCGTCATAATAGGCGCGCCTAATCGACCCGAACCGCAAAACGAAGACGGATCTTGCCACGCGAGAAGCCCGGGGAGACTATTGCCATCTCGCTCAATTCGAAGACCCGACGCCAAACTGATTACGCGAGTGGTTTACCGGAATCGAACGGTTCTAGCGGCGGCTTCGTGAGCGTTGAAGATCAGTAATAGTGTCGTCGACCGCCAACAGCGTGCCCCATCGCTCCGAGGAGCCAGAGAACAAGTCCGACTACGAACACCAACATTCCGATTGTCCACACAATCGCAATCCCAGTGATGAAGCCAATGATGAGAATAACCAAACCGAAAATGACCATACTTCCTCCATTACTAATGCTTGTTTTTTAAATTACCGGCCGAGAATTTGACTCAATTTGCTCTCGAATCAGTTATTTGCTCTCTTCGTGCAGCGAACTTGAGCGACCTTGCGAGTCGGTGACTTGGCGATCCATGGAGTGAGAACCGGTGCTCACTTGGCGTCGCGAAGTAGCAAAGATAATCGCCGAAACGAAGAATCCGGCCGCACCGGCAATCATGAGGATGAGACCGACAGTCGAGAGACGAAAGCCCGTACCTTGATAGGTGACGGCCCAATACATAATCGCCCCTGCGACAGCCGCGAACGCACTTAACACCATTCCGGGAAGACCCATTTCACACCTTCTTCTAGCGCCCCTGACCAAATGTCAGGTGAGAGGGATGCAGGGTCTTGACGTCCTAATTGGAAGTGTAACACCCGTCGACGCACTGAAGGAACCAATAGATACCCTAAAAAACGGGTTGGTTATCAAATCTCAAGCGGGCTCTCGTATGTCTTACGAAATTAAAGATCTGTTCTACATTTTGCTATTCACATTGGCCACGGAGTTGGAGGTCAGTGCTTGCGCGCTTTTAAAATCAATTACCGTGAAGGAGCAACTTTGTCCCTACTCATTTGGGGGGGCCCAGTCGGCGGGTCGACCCGTATGGTTAGCCAACTCAAGTGACCATTTCCACCAACTGTGGTCTTTGGAATGATGCCACTCACGAAGAATTCCCACTTCGCCACCCGCCAACAGCACGGGCACGCCATACAGACTGTTATCGGGCCACACTTCGCATCGATTGATCACGGTTCCATCGATGGTGAGCAACGTCATCGGAAGGTAGTCTCCGATTCGGTCAAGGTTCTCGGCGTGGGCGATAACAACCGATAAGTCGTCAACGATCTCTAGAGATAAGTGAGCGGGTGCCGCGTGTATCAGCACCTTATGAAAACCGCTCGCCGTCGTCGCTCGCGCAAACTCCAGACCATTCATCCCGCCATCACGAGATCGTAGGTTCCAGGTCCAATTAGCCATTAAGTTCACTCCTCCCATGATGGAGGCTAGTGACGTCCTCTGATCGGCAAGCCATCCCCTGATGACTGGAGTCGGAAACCCGACATACCAAGTCCGCCGTCATGTATTGGCGCCTCAACCCTTGGGGCTCGACGCAACTGGGCACCACAAAATCTTCGAGAGTGCAGGGCCTAAGATAATGCTGGGGCCCAAAGACCTAGTTGACGGTCGTTAGTGTCTTATATGATGACTGAACAAACTGTTAGTTCAACCCGAAAAATGTGGATTCGTCTCATCTCCGCATTTGTTGCGGTGGCATTGGTTGTCGGCCTTTTGCTCGCTCTCACCCAAGTCCATCCGGCGACTTCCGCCTCGTCGACGAGCACGACGGTGGCACCAAGACCGGCGCTTTCCCTGGCCGCGATTGACTTCTCTAGCCCCTTGAGCGGACTCGGCGTCTTTACCGGAGAATCTCCCGGCAGCCTGACATGCAAAGACTACGTCGGGAAGTCGACCAACGGCGGTGCCACGTTCACTTCGCTGGTGCACGCAATGTCGTGGAACTGCGCCAGTTCCGACTTCAGTTCTTCGCTGACTTCAGACGGCCACGGAAACGTATTCCTCTACGGGCCACGGCTGTACGTCAGCCACGACGACGCGAGGACGTGGAGCAGAGATCCTCAGACAGAATCTGTGTGGGACGTGGACGCGGTCGGGCTCTCGGTGTGGATGATCGAGTCCAAATGTGCTCTCGCGGACATGGTCGGCCCCTCGTCGTGTCCGATTCGTCTCCTAGAATCTACTAATGGTGGCCGCACCTGGAGGCAATCATTAACCGTTCCTCAAGGTTCCGCGAGCGGAATTTCGAGTGGCGCTCACGGACAGAGCTACCTGGACCGCATCAATCGATCCACGGCGTACCTGATGCTCGAGCCCCACTCCAACTTTGGCGGTGGCCCAAGCGTTGCTCCTCTTTGGTATACGTCCGACGGTGGCAAGACCTGGTCAAATCGCCAAGTGCCCTGCCATATCGGCGCGTTGTCGTCGGTCTTCTCTGTCGCTCCGGGCGGTGCGCTTATGGCCGTATGTGCGTCCCAGCCCAGCGCCGGCAGCCAAACCAAGTCCGTACTCGAGTCGACCAACGGCGGACGTACGTGGACCCTGAAGACCGATTCAAACATTAACAATGGGTATCTCGGTGCGATTGATTTGGTCTCAAGCAGTGAGGCATTCTTGGCGGGCGGTCGGAGTTCGCTGTTGGTTACGCACGACGCGGGTACTCGCTGGCGAGTGGTACAACCTCTTATCGGTAGCACTGCCGGTGGCACCTCACAGGTGATTTTCTTCGACGCCTCCCACGGCCTTGTATTGGGCAATAACGACAATGACAACGAGAATCTGACTCTCTGGAGCACCACCGATGGCGGACAACATTGGACCGTGGAGCTGCCAGTCGCCAAATAAGGTGTCGCCCCTCAAGGAGGTCGAACTGCACGTCGGGAGCAGACCTACGACGTCGGAGACCCAACGTGATCGTTCGGCAACCTTGTCCTGGAAGTTGTGCATTTCTTGAATCCGTAGACACGCGTTGCAACTATTTGAACATGGGCTCCTCTGCGATCCTTTGTCGAGGTCAACAATCCGAGCGCCACCACGTCAGATCGCGCAAGGATGGAGCGACTACTTGTCCAGCTCAGCTAAGACTTCGCCGATGATCTTGGTCATCTTGTGGGCCGGGAGTGGTTCGCCCCCTTCGGCTTCCGCCACTTCTTGAGAGAAGGCCTCGACCGAGTGAGTCCCCCCAATCAGCACGTGTCGCAGCGCCTCGCCACTCGCTTCGGAGTCGTTGACGTCTTTGAGTGCACCGGCAACGTCATGGTTGGGCGACTCGGCCAGAGTGTGCACCACGGTCATCGCTTCTTCTCGCCCACTCGCCGTTGAGACGGCGGGGGCGCGATCGGGATTTTGTTGAAGATCCCATTCGGCAAGAGCCTCGCTATAGCCTCCTTCACCGGGATGCAACAACCGAGTCGTCGCTTCGGCGACCGCTTCAACGCTGTCACCGGTCGGAGCGTTGACTGCGTCGTCACTGTCGTGATGTCGCCCCTCTGGAATTGGTACCACCAGGCTCCCGTCGGGATTACGGATGATCTCCATTTCGGCACTCCTCTTTGACACCACATCGTGTCCCTCACCCCCAACCTAGAGGGTGCGCCCGGAATCACGATCGTCACTAATGCGAATCACGCTGCTCCACGCTCTGCGGCTCAGAAGCGGTGAACCGTGTGACGCCACAACTCGCCCCGAGCAAAAACAAGGACCTGCGTCGGCGTGACTGAGAAAACGGGGCCAGGGTCGGAGATTCGACGGAACAGGAATGCAACCTTGTACTGGCAGCTGAGTACTTATGCACTTTCACACGGACGGATTCATCCCAAGACAGCTAACCGTTCGGCAGTTGTCAACATGTCCCTCCCAGCCGGCTGAAGATCAATCTGCGTGCATAGGAGCCCTGTCGAGACCCGCTCGACGACTCCCCACTCCCAGATAGAAGTCGCGTTCAAGTTGCATCGGCGCGCGAGCCAGCGCGCCCGCTCATGTGGGTCGCCGACCAAAAGCTCGACAGGGTCCTCTCTCATCAAGATCCCTAAGTCGTACTCCGCCTCAGCCAATAGACCGTCCGGATCTATCAACTTAAAGCCATCGCTTGACTGCAGGGCGTTCCATTGATGAACATCGCCGTGAACAAGTACTGCCTTTTCCGGATCGTGATTGGCAATGCGATTCTCGGCACACGAAACAGCTTGGTCGACGACGCGCTCTGAACACGGATGGTTCAACTTTTCCCAAAGTTCGAATATGAATTGGATCAGCCATCGACCCTTCTCGGCGCCCGTTTGAAAACCCGAGTTGGGCGCCGGTCGCCACAGTTGTTCCACCGCAGCACAGAGGATCTCATGACGCTCGCCAATCGGCAATCTCAGGTCGTACAGCGTTGGTCCAAGTCGTTCAAGGAGAAGAGCTCCCATAGTTTCGTCACTCTTCAAGAGTTCGACGCAACCTTTGCCCTTCGCCATCTGAAGCACCTTGATCTCGTTCAATGCGGCATCATCCGCACGAGGAATCAACAACTTGAGGACGACCTGAGAGCCGTCCTGGTCGACTGCTTGGGCGACGTACGACTCAGTTCCGCCCTCAATCAAGGAGCCCACGGTGATTTTCCACCGGTCCTCCAATTCAATAATGAGACCGGGGAGATCTACAAGCCAATCTTCGGCGCCCAACGCAATCGCCTTATTGCGTACGACGTTAGGAACCTTCATCACTCTGGTGATTCTTACATGACCAATCTCGGGCACTGTACCCAATCCACGTCTGGCTCAAGTTTGGACCGACGTCTTGACGCGCGCAGATTCCGATTGGTGTGGGAGACCCGAAGCAATAAGTCTGATACCAGTCACTGGCGGCCCGCCTGAACCCAAGAGCCACTATCGGCACAAGTCAGATGGCTACTCTCTACGCGTTAATGGCACGCCTTGCTCGGGCCGACCTGTATCCCGCCAAGACCCCTTACCTTCGGCGTCACTCCGCCAGCCATTTATCGCATCACGACCACAGGGATCAGCATGGTGATACTGCACACCCGCCAAAACTCCCGCCGCGTAGTCATCGAGCAATTGTGCGTCAGCCTGCTTCCACCCGTTCGCAATGGCCCAACGGCGCACCAAGAAGGGCGGCACATCTAAGCCGCCATGTCGCAAATGCTTAAACACCGCGATCGCGAAATCGCGCGAGTGCCGATCCGGCATGCCGTAATAGCGGCGAAATTTATCCTTGAGCCTCGGACCTCGACGGTGATAGACACACTGTGTAATCGCTTTCAACGCCTCCACCACAACGGGATCAAGGGTTCGAACCTCAGAAGTTCCGTCATCAGTCATTTGTTAACTATGGCGCATTCGCGATTTAAACGTCAACTTCCGCTGGTGTCGAAGCCTCGATCCAACAGTTCCACTACATGGCATTGGCGGTTGATCCTCCAACGAGTGCAAGCAAACCCGGTTGATCATCGCCGTCGTCTTCGAGGGTGTGTTTGGTGGGCTGGCGTCTGATTTCGAAGTTGAGCTGGTTTAGCGGGTCCTCCATCGCCTAGCGTTTCGTTGTCTGTACGCGCTGAGGACGTGCACTTTTTACGGCCCTGAGTCACCAGATCGGAGGTGGGGAGCGAAATGACTTGTCGTCTCTTCGCGCTCTGCTTCGATGCAAACGAACCGCTTCGTCTCGCGCGCTTCTGGGCTGGCGTCCTGGGTTGGGAGGTGGCTGACGACCCCCACGACGGCGTTGCGCTCCTGCCGAGCGATGACACCGGGTTTTGGATCCGATTTCTCTCAACGCAGGAGCTAAAGACCGGCCAGAACCAGTTGCACTTCGATCTGACAAGCACGTCTCCCGAGGACCAGCAGCAGACGGTGGCAAGGTCGCTCGAGCTCGGCGCCCAGCACATCGACATTGGTCAGCGCCCAGAGGAGAGACACGTTGTACTCGCCGACCCCGAAGGCAACGAATTCTGCGTCATCGAGCCTGACAACAACTTCCTCGCCGACTGCGGGTTCATCGGGGCGCTTTCGTGTGAGGGTTCGCAAGAAGTCGGGTACTTCTGGAGCGAAGCGCTGGGCTGGCCCTTGGTCTGGGATCAGGACCAAGAGACCGCGATTCGTTCGCCGCGCGGCGGTCCGAAGATCACCTGGGGCGGTCCGCCACTGACGCCAAAGACCGGAAAGTACCGGTTGCATTTCGACCTCGCTCCACCGGTCCACGGCAATCAGCTAGCGGAGGTCGACCGTCTCGTCTCCCTCGGGGCGACCCGCATCGACATCGGCCCGGGCCAAGTCAGCTGGGTAGTCTTGTCCGATCCCGATGGCCACGAGTTCTGTGTGCTGACCCCGCGCTAGCGCGGCAAATCCCTGATAGCCAGCGACCCGCGCACCGCGGAGCCCCAAAAGTCATGCGACTTCAGATTGGTGTCGAAGACTCGAGGCAACAGATTTGGCACCAAGCACTGACGGCTTGGCCCTTCCATCATCACAAAAAATGCCAGCGCAACTGCACCCGAAGAGAACTATCGGCAATGGCTACTGCGCGGTCTAGGCCGACCGTCTCGCTGAATCTTAACTACAGGCAAGGTGTCCGCGATAACTATATGAAAGGATTCGGTCAACCTAATAGTAGGAGTGAACATGTCAACGTATACGCACGTGCCGCACCCGCACACGCTTGAGCGGCTGGCGCACAGGGACAAACCAGTCAAGACGGCTGACGTCGTAAATGCGAAAGCAAGCAACAAAGTCAATGCTTGGTTGGCAGTCAAGATCACAGACGCGGTGGGCACCATGTGGTGCGCCTATATCTTTGCGATCATTGCATTAATTGGACTGCCCCCAGCGCTCAAACCTGGCGGCGAAGGCATCATTGCCTGGATTGCACAAACCTTTCTCCAGCTGGTCTTGCTGTCAATCATTATCGTCGGGCAAAACATCGCGGCTGCCTCTTCGGATATGCGATCTGAGAACACGTACAAGGATGCTGAAGCAATTCTGAGCGAGGCATTAGAGATCCAGAAACATTTACAGAACCAGGACGAGATGCTGATAGCCGCGCTAAAGGACGCGCGCTCGAAACTTCCCCCAACCTGACCCTTCAATGAGAGAATCTTCGTGTCGGAGACCCGACGTGACAGATCTGCAACCAAGCACGGGTGGCTTACACAAGGAAGCTCTTGACCAGTATCGAAGAGGGTATTTGAACACGTGAACTGCGGGTTATGAGCCCGACGAGCTAGCAATCAGTGCGATCTTGCCTTGCATTTGGGTCACTCCGCCGGATTTCATAGACCATGTGCGAAGGGCGCACGAGCCCCCACTAGTTAGGAAAACAACGCCGAGCAATCTCTGCGTCAAGGAGACATAGCCCATCGCACAATTCGGCCGTTGGATCCCACCACATGAAACTGTTCAACTCGTCATTCTCAACTAGGTCCGGCGCGCTGCCAAGGACGACAGTAAATACTGCCGCCAGGTGTGCGGTCGCTTCGCTTCCGAACATGCATTCAGCTCGCGCAATCAGCGCGACCTGGTCAACCCTGATGCCCGTTTCTTCCGCTAGTTCCCGAATCGCCGCCTCGTGGGCCGACTCACCCGGCTCCACCGCTCCGCCAGGTAGTTCCCACTGCTGTCGGTTGACGTTGAAGCCGAGCAGCATTTGTTGGCCCCATTTAACGACGACAACGGAACGAGCGAGCGGTGACGATTCATCCAGATCCTCTAGTGACGCACCTTCGAGACGATCAAGCGACACAAGGCTTCCGCCACACGCGTCGAACATCGGGAGTTCCGTCATAGACAAACCGTACAGTGACTCGCGTCCACGGTCTTGGACCTCTGGACCCGTGAACAGGTCTCGTGCTCACGACGAGCCGGTAGTGGCTAGAAATGATCTGGTGACGGAGGCCCGACGTGAGAAGTTTGCTACCAAGCACTGGCGTCTAACCGGTCAAGGTTGCTCCGAAAATGACTACGGGAGTCGTACGAAGTGCCACGCACCATTCCCAGCCCAGAGAACTTGCCAGTGGTTGCCAAGCTCCACTTGAGTCGACGCTGCCAGTTCTCGTCCGTCACGGTAGAAAGAATCCCACTCTTGTTCATCGAACTGAGTCCCGATTGGACGTCTCGATAATGAGCAACCCCAATCATTCCAACTCTGCAATCTGTCCAAGAGTGAATCGGTCAATAGATCGCTCCAAGGTCGTATTTGCTTAGGGCGGTCGGGAGAAGCACCACTCCATTGGCTGCGATGACCTTCTGCTGGTGCGGGGGCTTCATCACCTGGGGACCTAATCATCCAGATTCCTTGAGCACCGAAGTCCCAGTCGATTAATGCGCGTTTCACAACACAACCTTTCCACCCGAGATCGAAACATGTCGATTCATATCGAAAGTCGGGGCCCAAAGCAACAGGATTACCTCCTTGCACTGGAGGCTTGACGGGCCTTGGGAGAACAAGTACAGGTGGTTTGGGGTTCCCCATGGACTCAATCGGTGAAAGTACTCTGAGCGAATGGAACCTCGACTCGAATCCAATCTTATGAATTGGAATAGTCGAGTTGGGGTGCACGCTAAGTCTCGGTTCTACGATGTTGAAGGTTGGCTTCATAACGCCCCGGGGCCACCACCTCGAGAGGTCGAGGCACTAGGGGACGTGGCCGGAAAAACACTCGTACACCTGCAATGCCATTTCGGAATGGACACGCTGCGTTGGGCCAGAGCTGGGGCCACCGTCACCGGACTCGACTTCTCGCCGGCGGCCATTGACGAAGCCACTTCACTCGCGAAACGGGCCGAGCTTTCCGAGCGTGCGTCTTTCGTCTGCGCCAATGTCTACGACGCTTCCGAAGCACTCCAGCGGAAGCGATTCGACGTCGTCTACGTCAACCTGGGTTCGCTTTGCTGGCTGCCCGACGTGGCTGCGTGGGGTGAGGTCGTGGCGGACCTGCTCGCCCCCAGGGGCAGGCTGTACCTCCACGACGTCCACCCGTTTACTTCGTGCTTCGACGATGACGGAGAGCACCTCATCTACAGCTACTTCGAAGAACCTGATAGTCCTAATGTCTCTGATTACGCCTTTACGTACACTGACGGCGAAGAACTCAGCGCCATTAGAACCTACGAGTGGAACCATTCCATTGGCGAGATGGTCGCGGCATTACTTGGACACGGTCTCGTGCTTGATTCGCTGACCGAGCACGACTGGACGTTCTTTCGTCAGTTCCCCTGGCTGGAGGAGACGACGTCGGGCTTGTTCGTCGTACCTGAAGGTCGCCCCCGGATTCCACTGTCGTTCACGATCCTCGCCCACAGACCGAGTTCGGTCTAATAAAGGTTCAGTATTCGAAGTCTGACTGTGTTGGCGACCCCACGCATCAGTTCGGCAACCCTGCATTGGCGACTCGAGCTGCCTGAAGCTTGATTGGTATCGGAAACCCGCCGCGACAGCGAAGGACAATCTGGCGGAGGAGTTAATCCGCGGAGAGGTCATCTGAGGGATCCGAATCAGTCCGGAGGAGTGGGATACCCTTTTCGCGTCGTCTATAGGAGAGAATCGGTTAGATGAGCGTGGAGCGGGTAGATCCGAGCGATGAAAAGGCTATAGCCACATATAACTCGATGGTTCAGGCTGCTTGGCAAGTAGATGTGGGCGTCCGCCCCTGTCCGTTTCCTGCAGGTGAAATTGCCGCAGAGGGTCTTGCTGAAACTGGCGAAAATATCGTCGAGTACTACTTGCTCTACGCGGACGGAACGCCGCGCGGCGTTGCAAGAATGAAGTTCTCCGAAAATGATGCTCCCCAGGTTATGAGTGGCTTCTTGACGATCCATCCTGGTGCTCGCGGTAAAGGCTATGGCACAATACTTCTTGGTGCGGTGGAGCAGCGAACCGTAGAACGAGAGCGCTCAATAGCAATCTTGCGCCACTGGTTTTCAAACTCTGCTCTCGCGGATACCGCGGGCGCCGTTTTCGCTGCTCGCCACGGCTACGAACTCGGGCAGCACTCCGAAGCTCGGGTTCACAGTGTCCCACTTGACCAAGAACACCTACGCCGTGCAAATTTGGCGCTTCAGTTGGACCCTAACTACGACCTTGTGCTTTGGGAAGATGCGTGTCCAGACGAAATCGTCGATGGGATGGCGACATTGCGGGAGACGTTCCTCCAAGAGGCTCCCTCTGGGAACCTCCCTCCTGTTCACCAACGATATGACCGGACTCGAATTCGAGACGAAGAGGAACGGCACCGAAAGATTGGAGAGACTCACGTTGGCGCCGGCGTCGTGCACAAGACATCAGGTGAGTTAGTTGGTTACACGGTCATCGACGTTCCAACGACTGACGACGTCGAGTGTTATCAGGGTGTAACCCTGGTCCGGCCAGATCATCGCAGACACGGATTAGGTCTCCGACTAAAACTGGCGAACATCACCCGCCTGGAAGAGTCGCGTCCAACAGCGCGACGAGTAGTGACGATGAACGCAGCAGACAATGCTGCAATGATTGCCCTTAACAACGTTATTGGCATGAAACTTCTTGACCAATCCGCTGCATGGGTCAAGATCCTCACTTGAAGAGGTCGGGCTTCACGCTGCTAGCAGACCTAATGGTGTCGAAGACCCGACCCGACAGGAATGCCACCATGCACTGGAGACTCGCAATTCATTGTCAAGCAGTGGATTCTTCCGCGCACCTGGTCTCCCGTGAGGCAAACTAATCGAATGGAAGTATTCCGATTCGATACGGACATCGCGATGACGGTAGCGAAGGGCCAAACGCAATCAAAGCTTGGCCAACTTATTGGCAACGCGACTCTTGACCAGGCCGGAGTTCTCTTTCTCGATGAAGGATCTCAGTACAGTCCAACGGCGTCTGGACTGCGGCAACTCTTTGCAATTACCACGGGTTCATGCACTGTGGAGGCGGACCACCTCTCTCCGTTCATACTTCGAACTCAACAAGCTGTTGTCGCGGAACCTCATGAGCGGTGGTCGGTGTCTGCAAAGCAATCAGTCGTCGGTCTATGGATGGAAGGATCGTTTGACATCTGGGCCGTAGCTGTGACCCAATCAATAGTCGTAGTGCCGTACGACGAAATGTGGCCAATTGCCTTCAACCACATTTCTAAGGCGCTGTGGCCCCACGTTGATGAGGTAGCTATTCGCATCGATCACGTCGGTTCTACTGCGGTTCCCGGCTTAGGTGGAAAGCCAGTTATTGACGTAGACATCGTGGCATCGCGAGAAACCCAAGTGGCGATCTTAATCCATCGCCTGGAGTTGGCCGGATACCGATGGCGAGGTGATCTTGGAGTTGGAGGACGCGAGGCCTTTAGCTTCGTTGGCGAGTCAGATTTGCCGGAACACCATCTCTACGTTGTCGTCGAGAACAACCGGGCTCATCTTGATCATCTTTTGTTGCGAGATCTGCTTCGAGAAGATCGCCAAGCTCGAGACGAGTACGCCGCTTTGAAAACCTCAAATATGTTGGCGGCAGAGGGGAACATGGATGTATATGTCGCGGCGAAGGCGGCCTTCGTAGCGCAACTCTTAACTCGAGCTAGAGCTGAGCGAGGTCTGCCGCCGGTCGCGTACTGGATTCCTGAGTGAACATGAAGTTTGTTGATGTCGATGGGACGCTTATCTTAAAAAGCCACGCCCACACGCTGACAGCGAACTTATTGAGTCGGAGAGCCGACGTGCACAATCTCCGACTGGAGGCTCCAAGAGTGGAGATCAGCGAATCGCCACTGAATTACTTCTCATCGCAAATGACATTCTGTTGGGCCACTTTGTCCTAACGAGCGCGCTGCTCACGAAGGCTGCTCGATCAAGCCTTTCTCATTGCTTTGAACGGGAGCGGTAAGTCGAATGACCGAAGGCACTAGCAACGTGGCGAGTATCAGGAGAATCATGATTCCGCCGCATCCAACGAGAGTCGTCGTGATGCCGATCCTCGAGGCAACTGGTCCAACTAAAGCCATTCCCAAGGGCAAGAACACCAGCGATCCGAACCAGTCGTAAGCGCTGACGCGTGAAAGCACATGGGCTGGGATCTCACGCTGCATGGTTGTCGTCCACTGCACCGAAAACACTGCGATGAATCCACCAGCTAAGAACGCCGCGAGCGCAATGAGCGCCACGGCCGACCGAGTCGCGAGGAAAAACAGAGGCAAGGCGAAAACTAGCGCTGACAGATTTGCTATGAGCAGGGGCCGCCGAGGATGTACTCGCAGCATCACGATTCCCCCTACGACGGCGCCGGCACCCTCCGCCGCCAGGATCGCCCCCCACGATGAGGCACCACCGAGCGACTGTTTGGCGATGAGCGGTCCTAGCACGAAAACGGAGGCAAAGAGGGCGTTGACAAACGCGGACTGGATCACGATGGCCCACAGCCACGAACGAGACCAAAACTCGCGCCAGCCTTCTCGGAGCTGCGCAATGAATGCTTCGGGGTGCTCAGTGGCGTTCCAATCGATGCGAATGAGCGCGAGCGATACCACGCTGATGAAGTACGTCGCCGCGTCAGCGAGAATTGCCCAACCAGGACTCGAAACGGCGACGATAATCCCCGCGACCGCCGGACCGACGATCCCGCCGCCCGACGTCGAGATTCCGTTGAGGGCGTTACCCTGCTGCAGCATCTCCGCATCCAAGAGCTGCGGCACGATGCCGGTCATCGCCGGGTTGAAGAATGCTTGGCCGATGCCCATCAGCGCCGCGAGCGACATGAACCCCCAGAGGGGAGGACGCCACAAGAGGACCCAGAGTCCTAGTCCCAATTCGGCGAGTGTCCGTAGGCCGTCAGCTAGCAGCATGAGTCGGCGACGGCTTATTCGATCGCCCACTACCCCACCGACAAGCAGGAGAACGACCAGGGGCACGGTCCCCGCTGCCAAGACGTATCCAACGTCACTCGCGTTGCCGTGAGCTAAGACAGCAAATGCGACGGCAACTGGCGCCATCCCACTTCCAATTTGCGATGCCGTTTGTCCCAGGAAGAAGAGTCGGAAATTACGCTCCCGCAGAGGTCGTAGCCACTGTCTCGAACTCATTGAGCGAACCTTTCCCTTTGATCGACATATTTTCCTGTAAAGGCATCACCGCTCTTCCCGTTTAGATCAGTTCAGCCAGCCAGTGGGTGAATGTCAACCGCTCGGTGAGGTTAACATTCGCACCGCAGAATTCTGGCGTCGGAGAGCGGGTGCGCATCCTGTATAACAGCACCCGCAACGGATTTTCGGGTGCGTCTCCTGATGCTCCTATGTCAAGTCGCTCTCCATCTGTGATCAGACCTCGCTATTTGCGAGACCAGTCTTCAGCGCGTGGTAGCAGAACGTTCGAGTCGGTGAGCCGACGTCAACAATCCGACTGGCAAATCGACCGGTGGAGTTATCTCCCAGTTCGGCAAATGATAAGTAACGAGGGCTAGGTGGTGCACTTGTTGTCGTCCAGGTATCTGCGGTTCCAGCTCCGATGCGACTGAAGCGGTGTGGTGACATAATTGCCGAATGGAAGTGAGCCCGCTCAATGCCGCCAACATGGGGGCTTTTCAAGATTTCGACGCCGTCTCCTAGGGTTAAGGAATGTCCAAAGACGATCGTTCCCACGAGTACGGGGTGCGGTGCCAGTGGAGTGGCTCAACCATCATCGGGTATGAGGGGTACGGGCGAGCCCACGTTGCTTCGGCACCCCCAGCCATACAGCAATTGGAACTCAGTTCGGACCCGGCCTTTCGGGGCGATCCGAGACTTCTCAATCCCGAACAACTAGTGGTCCTCGCTGCTTCATCGTGTCAACTATTGAGCTTCCTCGCTGTTGCCGCGCGAGCACGAGTCGATGTACTTCATTACGACGATGCTGCAGTAGGCGTAATGCCCGAGAAGGATCTGCCGATGCGACTCACATCGATCTCACTTCGTCCGACCATTCGTGTTGCTGCGGGGACCTCGGTGGATCGAGTAAAGCACCTCGTGGAGATTGCCCATCGCGAGTGCTACATCGCCAATTCACTTCACACCGAAATAGACATTACGGCGAATGTGATCATCGGCGCCTCGTCGGCCATTTGATTCGGATCCCAATGCTCCTATTCCGACCACACGTCAATGAGTCGTCGTCGTTGGTCAAGTCGTAGCTCTCGACCTTGTGGTGCGAGACCCCGACGAATTTAATGCCTGCACTTGCGGATTATTGAACTCGGCGGCGAGTTACGACTGGTCACTCAGATTCTGTTGAAGAGCCGCTACGCGTATACGCCGATCCTAAGGGACATCCATTTTGCATCTTCGTCGTTACGGGAGGATAAACTGTCTAGTGTCGGAGACCCGACGTGACTCTGCCACCTTGCACTGGAGACTCAATTATGAGTGACTCCAATTCAAGATCAATACGAGCCGGGCGTGTACACCACGGGTTTGAACTGCGTGTAACAGTGTCCTACCGAACCATTCAAGGAAACACGCAGGTTTACATGATTGACTGTTGACATTAAGACCGCCGAAATCTTTTGGTACAGCCAGGCTCTACCGATGGCGTTGGCTGGAGCAGTCGGAACCATCGACCAAGATGATTTACCACTGGTCACCGTCCCTGACACGTGAGCATCCGCTGTGGTAGTCACGTAGATTGTCACAATGTTGTACGAAAGAGGCCGATATGTACTGACGTGAGCGGTGCACGTCAAGCGCTTTGAGGGAATCGCACCGCCTTGGAGTATTGAGAAGAGAGATATTCCAACGAGGAAAATTACCGCGACTGCAAATATTCTCCCAGACGTCGAAGTGGCTCTTATCCGTCCCAGCACCATATCTTGAGAGTACCGATGCACGACACAACGTGCACGAGCAAACGATTGGGACTTTCGCCATCGGAGACCCGACGTAACATCTGCAACCTTGCACTGGCAGTTTCCCAATTACGAGGTGGCGAGATTGCTGAGCCCACTCTCGACTTGCCGCGCAATCTGCTGTCGCATGTCCTTTTCAATGCTCCCGCTCAGAGGTGTATGACCTGAACCTCGGCCGTTCTGGGAGTCATACTCGTATCGCAATATTCCACTGTGGAAGCGGCTCGGTTGATGGAATTCAAATTGAATCCCGCCAATCGACGTCTCGATTGCTGCCCGTCCAGAAATGTGGGGGCTCCTCTCCCCTGTTGCCCGTAAACGGGATCATTTGAGTCGAAGTATGTGTCGAAGGGACTCTGCACCAAGGGCTTCGACGGCATCGTCAATTCGATGAGGAGACGGATTGGTCCAACTCTTCACGAGGAGAGAATGAGCACTCGAGTCTACGATGGGGATGACAATTCGATCGACCAAGTGAATTCGATGCCACCACGTAGGAGTAAAGCAGCACCAAGCGGAGACGGGGTGCCATCTCTCGAACTGCGGGCAATGCTTATGAACGGCCTATCTCTCGCACCAGCGGGAGCGAACGTGGTGATGCAACTCTCACGACTACCTATTGGCCACGGCGTCGCAGAAAGTCGCGTCGAGTCTGGCGCGCTAACGAAGCACCCGATCAAGCGCACCCGCACGACACTTGGCTACATCCTCGTTGCGTTACTCGGTGACGACGAGGAGCGCGCCAGCGTTGGACGTCAAGTAAACCGTCAACACCAACAGGTTCACTCCCTCGCCGACGACGCCGTTTCTTACAACGCGTTCGACACCGATCTCCAGCTGTGGGTGGCGGCGTGCATGTACCAAGGTGCGCTAGACGCCGTCATGTTCGCCCACGGGCCACAAACTTCGTCAACGCTCGACGAACTCTACGTTCACTGCGCACGTTTCGCGACGACGCTACAGGTCTCCCCGGCGCAGTGGCCCGAAAGTCGGGAGGCCTTCGCGGTCTACTGGCGAGAGTCTTTGGGTCTCATCGCCATGGATGACGTCACTCGAAGGTACCTGCGCAACCTGGTATCACTGGCGTTTCTTCCGAGAGTGCTACGAATAGGTCTTGGACCTCTGCACGAGTTGGTCACTGCCGGTTTCTTGCCCGAAGAGTTTCGCCGTGAACTCGGGCTCACGTGGAGTGACGCGCGCCAGCGTCGATTCAACGTTCTGTTCCGCGTTGCGTTGGCGACGCATCGAAGATTGCCTCGTCGCGCTCGTGAGTTTCCACTCAACGTTGTGTGGTGGGACACGCAGCGGCGGCTTCGCCTCAATCGTCCATTTGTTTAGGCTGGGGCGCATCGAATCTTCGACGCGCTGGACCTACGAGATTCAGCGAACCTGAAGCGCGCTCGACAAGCGCGACCCCGTGCTCACCGTCCAAGCACTCCTCGCCCAAACCCGCGGGCGTCATGATCGCGTCGACGTTGCCGGCGCCTTCACCCTGCGCGACCGACGACGCTTGCTCCACCTCGGATTCGGCCGTCGCTAGCGAGGTCGCCCGGTCATTATTGTGATGTCCGATCCCTACGCCAAATACCACCGCGAACTCCCCAGGCATATCGACCACCGTAGAAGCCGTTGTCTCCGGAATGGAGGCGACACATGATAGAAAACGTGCATGGCGAAGTCATCGACGCGGCTCGTGCTGATCTGTGGGCTTCCAGCTTCGGGCAAGTCGATACTCGCTCGTCGGCT